>JAESGJ010000106.1_pt1 | contig 141475 bp, 135 predicted proteins | sample 9266241 | NCBI WGS metagenome assembly JAESGJ01 (sample SAMN14514841, study PRJNA621669) | algae metagenome | isolation source: Brasilonema octagenarum HA4186-MV1 and co-occurring heterotrophs from wet... | place: USA: Manoa Valley, Hawaii | collected 2009-07-20 | reverse complement strand
CCCTCTTTCAATCGAGGGCGAAGCGACGAAGCAAAGCTCGGGCGAAATGCGCCGCGAGGATGATCAATCATGTGTGCCGTTGAACACCGCTCTCGTGCCCCGGACGCAGCAGGGCGCTTCTTCAGCGGTGCGCTGCAGAGCCGCGGCCCATGCATCAGCGAATGCCGGCTCCGCGCGGGCAACGCGGAGGGCGTTGCATCGCGTCCGGGACACGGAGGAGAGAGCGGTGAGTTTGATACGTTCGTCACCTGCGTCAACAATGGCGCAAAGTACCCCAGACATGAGAAAGCGCCCGTGGGGGGCGGGCGCTTTCTGTAGTCGACTTGGGGTTGGGGTCGTCTACATATCCACGTGGCGACTTTGGGGGGCTGGTAAAGAGCCGCGTGAATTCCTGAAACTCATGTCTCCCTTAGCGAACGAGCGAAGTGTTCGCGCTGGTGATGGTCACCGGCTTGCCGGCCTTCATGACGCGTGCGGTCTGGGTGAGACCTTCATCCGAACTCGTCGTGCGCGCGGTGATGCCAACGCCTGCGACTGCGATCCCTGCCACGAGGGCAACGACCACGATCTTGAGGTGGGTCGAGCGGTCTGCGCTGTAAATCGAGTGGTTCATGGAAGGCTCCTGCCGCCATCTACCCGAAGTAGTCGCCACCCTGTTCGGGCAGGTTCATGCTTCCGGTGCCCAACAACCTAGTATTGGGGGGATTCGTTCCCAAGAGGCCATCACAAGAGCGTGAATGGTCGTGAAAACTCGCGATCAAGAGCGAGCCTTGATCGTACATTTCGGCAATTATTTCAATGCCGTAATATGCCTTCCGGGTGCTTTCTCCAGGTTTGGTCGTCAAAGCACCGGGAACTCAAAAAGCATTTGCCTGTGGCCGAAAAACACACGGCTTCTTAAGGCAAATCAGATGCTTCCGACCGTTTTCAACCTCGCCCGGGGGTGGATCTCGGCCTGCGACAGCACCGTTGTCTGGGCCCGGAACCGCTCCACCAGGGAGCGGACGAAGGGACGAATTGCCGCAGAGGTGACCAGCACCGGCGCCTCGCCCTCGCGGGCGGCGCGCTCGAACGCCTCGCGCACGCCGGTCATGAACTCCGACAGTTTCGAGGGTTGCATCGCAAGGCTGCGCTCCTCGCCCTGGCCGATGATGGATTCGGCAAAGGCCTGCTCCCACCGCGCCGACAACGCGATCAGCGGCAGATAGCCGGCATAGGAGGTGTTCTGCGCGCAGATCTGCCGCGCCAGGCGGGCGCGGACGTGCTCGACCATCGTGGCGGGATTGCGCGAGAAGGCGAGCGAGTCGGCGATGCCCTCGAGGATGGTCGAGAGATCGCGGATCGAGATCCGCTCGGCGAGCAGCAGCTGCAGCACGCGCTGGATGCCGGAGACCGTGACCTGTCCGGGGACGATGTCCTTGACCAGCTCGCTCTGCTCCTTCGGCAGCTCCTTGAGGAGTTTCTGCACCTCGCCATAGGACAACAGGTCCGACATGTTGGCCTTGAGCAGCTCGGTGAGGTGGGTCGAGAGCACGGTGGCGGCATCGACGACGGTGTAGCCCTTGAGCGAGGCCTCCTCCTTGAGGCTGGCGTCGACCCAGGTCGCGGGCAGGCCGAAGGTCGGCTCGGTGGTGTGGATGCCGGGCACCTGCACCTGGCTGCCGCCGGGATCCATGACCATGAACTGGTTCGGCCAGATCTTGCCGGTGCCGGCGTCGACCTCCTTGATCTTGATGATGTAGGTGTTGGCCTCGAGCTGGACGTTGTCGAGGATGCGGACCGCCGGCATCACGAAGCCCATCTCGATCGCGAGCGAGCGGCGCAGCGCCTTGATCTGCTCGGTGAGGCGGTCGGTGCCGTCGGGGCCGTTGACCAGCGGCAGCAGCGCGTAGCCGAGTTCGATCTTGAGGTCGTCGATCTTGAGCGCCGCGGAGATCGGCTCCTCGGCCGCGGCGGAGCCCGGCGCACCCGGCGTTCCCGCGGCGGGCGCGGTCTTCGCGACTTCGACGGCCTTGGCGGTCGCCCGGTTGCGGTTGCGGGCGTGCCAGGCGAGCGCGCCGGCGCCGCCGCCGAGCGCGAGGAAGGGGAGGGTCGGAATGCCCGGCAGGGCCGCCAGCACCAGCATCACCGCGGAGGACATCGCGAGCGCCTGCGGGTAGCCCGAGAACTGCTTCATCAGCGCCTTGTCGGCGGCGCCGGTGACGCCGGCTTTGGAGACGAGCAGGCCCGCCGCAGTCGACACGATCAGCGCCGGCACCTGGGTGACGAGGCCGTCACCGACCGTCAGCAGCGTGTAGCTGCGCCCGGCGTCGGCGAAGGACAGGCCCTGCTGCGCGACGCCGATGATCATGCCGCCGACGACGTTGATGAAGACGATCAAAAGGCCCGCGATGGCATCGCCGCGGACGAACTTCGAGGCACCGTCCATCGCGCCGAAGAAGCCGCTTTCGTCCTCCAGCTCCTTGCGGCGATGCTTGGCGACCGCCTCGTCGATCAGGCCGGCGGAGAGGTCGGCGTCGATCGCCATCTGCTTGCCGGGCATGGCATCGAGGTGGAAGCGCGCGGCGACTTCGGCGATACGGCCCGAACCCTTGGTGATGACGACGAAATTGACGATGATCAGGATGGCGAAGACGATGATGCCGATGACGAAATTGCCGCCCATCACGAAGCTGCCGAAGGCCTCGATGACGTGACCGGCGGCCGCCGTGCCCTCGTGCCCGTGCGACAGGATCAGCCGGGTCGAGGCCATGTTGAGCGACAGGCGCAGCATGGTCGAGATCAAGAGGACGGTCGGGAAGGCCGAGAATTCGAGCGGCGTCTGGATGAACAGCGAGGTCATCAGGATCAGGATCGAGAGCGTGATCGAGATCGCCAGGAACAGGTCCAGCACGATCGCGGGCAGCGGCAGGATCAGCACCACCAGGATGGTGAGGATGCCGAGCGCCAGCGCGATGTCGCCGCGCTTGAGGATGTTGATGATCTCGTTGACGGTGGGGACGCCGGCATTCGTGCTGGCTACACCCTGTCCCGCGGTGACGTCGACCATGGTAGCTGCTCCCCCGCGCGACTGCCGTCCGCGCGCCCCAATTGTCTGCGCGGCAGCCGAAGGGCCGCCGTTCCGAAAGTGAGGCACCGCACTGGCGTCCACGGGGGACCTCCCGTTTTACGCGGCTGACGACACTCGACTTCACCCGGCAATTCTTGCCGGGTGTATGGTTAGCAAAGGGTTAACGCGGGGGTGCGGCAGGTGGTCAGGCCGGGGTGTTTCGGGCGCGGTCGGTCGGAGGAATCCGTCACGCCCGGGCTTGTCCCGGGCATCCACGTTCTGCGTGCCGGTGGAAAGGCGTGGATGGCCGGGTCAAGCCCGGCCATGACGTTGTGGAGATACCTGGGCCAAACCGGCGATGAAGGGCCGCCCTAACTATTTCGCCTTGTCGATCCTGGTCACCGTGTACCCCGCGGCCGCCTCCTGGGCCTCGAAGGTCACCTTGTCGCCGACCTTCACCTGCTTGAGCATCGCGGGGTCCTTGACGCGGTACACCATGGTCATGGGGTCTTCCATGCCGAGGCTCTTGGCCGGCCCGTGCTTGAGCGTGATCTTGCCGGCGCTCTCGTCGATCTTTTTGACCTCGCCGCTGATCGAGGCCGCCCCGGCCGCGAGGGCCGCAGTGGCAAGGCCGACAGTCAGCGTCAGCGCTGCGGCAGTGCGAATGATACGGTTCATGGAAATCTCCTTGTCGCTACTTCACGGTGACGTGGCCGACCATGCCGTAGTCGCGATGGTCGGGAATGAGGCAGGAAAATTCGAACGTGCCGGGCTTGCTGAATTTCCAGAGGATCTCGGTCGTCTTGTTCGGGGCGAGCCTGACACCATTGGGATCGTCATGCTCCATGTGCGGATGTTTCTTCATCTCCACCGCGTGCGCGAGATTCTCCTTGGTGGTGGCGAGCAGGAATTCATGGTCCTCCTTGCCGACATTGCGGAGCACGAAGCGGATCTGCTCGCCGCGTTTGACCTCGATGCGGGCGGGTGTGTAGTCCATCTCGTTCATCAGGATCTCGATGGTGCGCGCGGGCTTGGTGGGGTCGCCGGGCTCGCCGGCTGAAAAATTCGCATGCGCGTGCTTGTCGTGCGCAAGGGCCGGCGCGAGCGAAAGCGCGGTCAGCGCGAGGCCGAGCCTGATGGTTGTCATCGTCATCTCCAGCTGGTGTCTCATCGAAACGCTCACATCTTCATCTTGTGCGTCGGCTTGCCCGGTTGTTGCCGCGCCGGCTCGGAGACCGGTGCGGCGACCTCGTAGGCAACGGTGCCTTTCGGGAATTGATAGGGGCCGGGATCGCGATAGTCGTCGCGCGCGAGGTCCTCGCGGATCTTCATCACCGTGAACATGCCGCCCATCTCGATCGGGCCGAACTGGCCGGTGCCGGTCATCATCGGCAGGGTGTTATCGGGCGCGGGCATCTCCATGTTGCCCATCGCCATGCCGGTCGAGCCCATCGCCATCGCGTCCGGCGCGAGCTTGCCGACGGCCTTGGCGAGGTCCTTGCGCGACACGCCGATCAGGTTGCGTACCGCGTGCCCCATCGCATTCATGGTGTGATGGGATTTGTGGCAGTGGAACGCCCAGTCGCCGGGATTGTCGGCGAGCACGTCGAAGACGCGCACCGCGCCCACGGGCACGTCGGTCGTCGTCTCCGGATATTGCGCACTCTCCGGGATCCAGCCGCCGTCGGTGCAGGTCACCGCGAAGCTGTGGCCATGCAGATGGATCGGATGGTTTGTCATGCTGAGATTGCCGATGCGCACGCGCACTCTGTCGCCGAGGCGCACCGGCAAAGGATCGATGCCCGGAAACACCCGCGCATTCCAGGTCCACATGTTGAAGTCGGTCATCTCGTTGACTTGCGGCAGATAGGTGCCGGGATCGACGCGGTAGGTGCTCATCACGAAGACGAAGTCACGGTCGACCGGCCGGAAGCTCGGATCGCGCGGATGCACGACGACCATGCCCATCATGCCCATCGCCATCTGCACCATCTCGTCGGAATGCGGGTGGTACATGAAGGTGCCGCTCTTCCGCATCTCGAACTCGTAGACGAAGGTCTTGCCGGGCTGGATGTGCGGCTGCGTCAGCCCTCCGACACCGTCCATGCCGCTCGGGATGATCATGCCGTGCCAGTGCACGGTGGTGTATTCGGGCAACTTGTTGGTGACGAAGATTCGAACCTTGTCGCCCTCGACCGCTTCGATCGTCGGACCCGGCGACTGGCCGTTATAGCCCCACAGATTGACCTTCATGCCCTCGGCGAACTCGCGCACCACGGGCTCGGCGACGAGATGGAATTCCTTCCAGTCGCCGTTCATGCGGAACGGTAGCGACCAGCCGTTCAGGGTGACCACGGGGCGATAGTCGGGCCCGCTGATAGGATGCAGCGGCGGCTGCATCACCACCTTGTCCATATGCGCCGCTTCCGGGATCGAGGCCGCCTGCACGCGGCCCTGGACTGCGGATGCGCCGACGAGCGCGGCGGTGCCTAAAAATCCCCTGCGGGAAAACATGCCGGTCTCCATCTCAATGACCCCCGTCGGCAGGCGCTGCCGCGGCGATCGTGGTTGAACTGTCTCCGCCCGGGGTGGGCGCGGCGCCGCCGTTGACGGCGGTCTGCAGGTCGGACTGGGCGAGGAAGAATCGTTGCCGAGCGTCGATCGCGCCGCGCAGCGAGGCCAGACGCTGTCGTGCTTCGGTGAGCAGCGCAAAGATATCGACCTGCATGCTGGAGAAGCGGAGCTGCATCTCCTCGGTGATGATCTTGCGCAAGGGGATGATCTCGCGCTGATAGTGGCTGGCGATGTCGTAGGCCGAGCGATAGACACGATAAGCGTCACGCGCTTCCGAGCGCACGTTCACGGCTCGCTCGGTCAAGCGGTTGAAGGCCAGATTGTAGGTCTCGGCGGCCTGCCGCACCCGTACCTCGCCGCCGTCGAAGATCGGGATCTGGAACTGGACGTCGAAGCCATGCTCGTGGAACGGCGCGCCTTCGGGATCCCTGGTGCGCCGGGAGATGCCGGCGAGATCGAGCAGCGTCACGAAGCGCGTTGCCTCGGTGAGGTTCAGCGCTTTCGCCAGCGCATTCAGCTCCAGCCGCGCGATCTGCAGGTCGATGCGGTGGGCCACCGCATCGACCTCGATCGAGGGCAGGGCCTGCGGCCGGCGCGGCAGCGGCGGCAATTGATTGGGCAGGCGGAAGTCGAGACCGCCGTCCCACAGTCCCATCAGGCGTGCGAGCCGTTCGCGCGCACTCGCTGCCATCTGCCTGGCGGTGGCGAGGTCGGCGGTGGTCTCGGCGTAGAACACCTGCTCGCGGGCCTGGTCGAGCTTGTTGAGCGAGCCGGTCTCGCCGAGCTTGACGGCGAGTTGTGCGGTCGATTCCGCCGTTGCCTTCGCATCCGTCAGCAGCCCCACCATCTCGTTGCCGGCGACAGCGCGCCAGTAGGCGCGGCGGACGTCGGCGGCGAGCCGCAGCGTCGCCAGCGCCGCGCGTAGCTGGGCCTGGTGAAAACGCTCGCGGGCAATGTCGGAACGGAACGGCAGGGTGGCGAGCGCAAGGATGTCGCCGATCACCTGACGCTCGATCTCGCTGGCGCCGTTGCCCGCGATCCGCGAGATCGAGAACACCGGGTTGGGCGGCAGGCTCTGTTCAACCAGATCTGTCTCGGCCAGCGCCAGCTCGTTATAGGCGGCCTGCAATCCCTTGTTGTTGAGCAGCGCGATCTGCACGGCGGCCTCTACGCCCAACGTGCGCGAGAGCAGGTGGCGCACACGTTCGTCGACGGCGCCCGCCCCATCGGCTGTTCGCACGAAGGCCACGTCCTTGTTGATGCTCTGGCTCGTCAGTTCGGAGACTGCGCTCATGCCGCTGTCGGGCGAAAACGCGGCGCAGCCGGAGACGCTGAGCGCTGTGAGGACGAGGAGACCTCGCGCAAAATGGTGTGCCATGGCGCGCTCCTACCGGTCTTGCTTCGGCTGCGGCGTGACGGCGTCGTTGCGGTCGCGCCATGGCGCGGGCGCCGCGGGCCGCAGGCTGGTGTAGGGCGCGATGGTCGACCGATGGCCGACAGGGGCGACCTTTGCCGAGGGATCAGCGGGATCGGCGCCGGCGACTTGCGTCGTTGCCGGCATGCAGCCAGCGAGCCCCAGCGCAATCAGGGCCAGCAGAAGCCAATCAAATCGAAAATGTCGTCCACCCACCGCGGATGCGGCGGCGGACTTCGCCCCGGAAAGCGCAAGCATGATTCATCCCTGATCTGGACACCACAGGTTCGCGCGCGCAAAAGCGCGCTCGGCCCGAAATCGTCGTGTCAGATCAGGCGATGGGGGGACGGTAATGCAGGGGCGGCGCCGTGCTGTGCAGGCTGGCTACGATGTCTGGTGCACAGGCGGAGACGGGCGCGGCCGGCTTGGCGACGGTGGGAAGATCCGCCGGCAGCGCGCTCACGCACATCATTGCGCAGCACGGCCCGGCTGTCCCCTTATCGCCATGACGATGCGGAGCGGGCGCGTCCTGCGCGGCGGCGTGGTGATGCGCGTGTGCCTCCGCATGATCGTGCGAGACGCCGCCGTGCAGATGTACGCCCGGCATCTGGTGATGGGCCGGCACGAGGTCGGCCAGTGAGGTCTCATTGAGACACGGTGCGGGTCCGCTGCCCCAGGCCAGTGCGGCCGCCGGGGCGAGCACGCAGAACAGATAGGCGAGGGCAATGATCCGCCCCACCTTGATCCGCATCGCTCGTGTCAGTTGCAGCAACATTCCGCCAGCATGTCTTCCGCGCGGCAAAGCTGCACACGCGGACTGCAAACTAATGGCAAATCGTGCATTCGCCAAGCTGCTTCTTACCGCAGCGCACCGCGCATGCCCAATATCGCGCCACGATGCTTGACCCCCTGAGCATCCGCGGGCCATGGTCCGGCCCGTGCACGCGCCAAATCACTCAGAACAAACCCCTGAAACATTCAGCCCTGATTCCCGTCAGGCCTGGACACGCCTCGTGCTTGCGCTGCTGATCGGCTCGATCGGCGGTGTCGGCATGTGGGCGATCGTCGTGATGATTCCCGCGGTGCAGACCGAATTCTCCGCCACCCGCGGCGCGGTCTCGCTGGCCTTCACCCTGATGATGTTCGGCTTCGGGCTCGGCGGCGTGATCGCCGGCAAGATCACCGACCGATTCGGCATCGTGCCGGCGATGGCGATCAGCATCGCCTTCCTCGGCGTCGCGAATGTGTTCGCGGGGCTGTCGACCCAGCTCTGGCAGTTCGTTGCGGCATATTTCCTGATCGGGCTCGGGACGTCCGCCACCTTCGCGCCGCTGATGGCGGAGGCCTCGCACTGGTTCGAGCGCTATCGCGGCCTCGCCGTGACCATCGTCGCGAGCGGCAATTATTTCGCCGGCACGATGTGGCCCCCGATCGTGAACTGGGGCATGCAGGAGGTCGGCTGGCGCCACACCCATATCGGCATCGGAATTGTCTGCGTCGTCCTGATGACGATCCTGGTGCTGGTGCTGCGCGCGCAGATGGGCCACGACAAGGTCCACGACCACGCCAATGCGCCGCCGCCGCGCGTCGATCTCAAGCTATCGACCAACACGCTGACGGTGCTGCTCTCGATCGCCGCCATTTCCTGCTGCGTCGCCATGGCGATGCCGCAGGTGCATATCGTCGCCTATTGCGGCGATCTCGGCTATGGCGTGGCGCGCGGTGCCGAGATGCTGTCGCTGATGATGGCCTGCGGCATCGTCAGCCGCATCGGCTCGGGCTTCCTCGCCGACAAGATCGGCGGCATCCGCACGCTGCTGATCGGGGCGCTGGCGCAGGGCTTCGCGCTTGTGTTTTATCTGTTCTTCGACAGCCTCGCCTCGCTCTATCTCATCTCCGCGATGTTCGGCCTGTTCCAGGGCGGAATCGTGCCGAGCTACGCCATCATCGTGCGTGAGGCCATGCCGGCGCGGGAAGCCGCAACACGCGTCGGCATCGTGATCTTCGCCTCCGTGTTCGGCATGTCGTTCGGCGGCTGGGTGTCCGGTGTCATCTTCGACGCCACCGGCTCGTATGCCGCAGCGTTCGCGAACGGCGTGGCGTGGAATGCCGTCAACATCAGCATCGTGCTGATCCGCTCGCGGATGAGTGCGGCGAAGGCCGGGCCGGGCTTTGCGACCTAAACCGCCTGTCCCGCCTTCAGCAGGGTGCAGCCGGTGATCTTGTAGCTGCCGTCCGGCTGCTGCTCGAGCGTGTACAGCGCTTCCCAGGCTTCACCATTGGCGTCGATGATGTGAACGCGCTGCGCAATCCGGCCGCCCTCGATCTTGCTCTCGCCGAACTCGAAACTCTTGTGACGGTAGACCGGCGCGTAACCGCTCTGCACCATGGACATGAAGATGTCGGGTGCGGGGAAGACCTCCCGGATCGCCGGAGCGGCATGGGAATAGGCGGCGCTTGCATCGTCGCGGACGAAGGCCTGCTCCTGGGCGCGGATGACGCCCTGTGCCGCCGCAACATCGTCGGCCGCGCGGGCGGAGACGCTACCCAGCAGCGCAAATATCAGGACAAAGAGCACACGCATGGCAAAACCTCGCTTGGTCCCGGTCCAGCAAGGATATCGCCATGCGGATGTTCAGGCAAACGGCCTAGTGTGACAGCGGGTCGAGGAAGGGCGTGTCGACCGCGCTGACATAGAAAATCACGACCCTGGTCTCCCCGGTTGTCCGATTGTAGCCGGTCATCGCCACGTTCGGCGGTTCCACCAACGCCTCGCCGGCCTTGACCGTCAGCGGCGGCTTGCCCTCGAGTTCGAGTGTGAAGGCGCCTTCCAGCACGTAGACGGTCACCGGAAAGCGGTGGGTATGATAGATCGTCTTGTCGCCCGGCTTGAACGACGCGGTCATGACCCGGACGGACTGCTTCTCGTCCTTCGGCAAGCCTTCAACCGCTTGTTGAAGCACCAGATTCGGTTTGGCGATACCCTGTGTCCCATGGTCCTGCGCGGTGGCTGCGGCCGACCATCCCAGAACGATGACGGCGCCGAGAGTGAAATGAGGGCGCATTCGAAAGCTCCATCGAAACGTTGCTGAAGGCGTCAGCCTAGGTGCCGTCGTTCAGGCCCGGCAGCCGCAACATTGCGGCCGGCAGCCGCAGAAGTGCATAATCGCTGCATGTTCGACTGGAACGACCTCAAATATTTCCTGGCGGTCGCGCGGCACGGCAGCACCATTGCCGCCGGCAAGGCGCTCGGCCTCAGCCAGTCGACCGTGCACCGGCGGCTCGACGAGCTGGAGCGGAGGCTCGGCCGCGCGCTGGTGACGCGTCAGCCGAGCGGCTACCGCCTCACGGAGTTCGGTCACATCATGCTGCCCTATGCCGAGCGGGTCGAAGCCACCATCGACGACTTCAGCCGTCGGACGGCTGACGCGGAGCAAGACATGAAGGGCGTGATCCGCGTCACCTGTCCCGAGCCGGTTGTCGCCCGGCTCATCCAATCCGGGCTCATCGGCGACTTTCACGCGCTGCATCCCGCGTTGCGGGTCGAATTCGTCATGAGCGACGGCTATCTCGACCTGTCGAAGGGCGAGGTCGACATCGCTTTTCGCTCGGGCGATACCGACGACGAGCTGGTCGGGCGCAAGATCGCCGAGTCGATCTGGGCGGTTTACGCCAGTCGCGACTATCTTGACCGGCACGGTAGCCCGGATCGTGTCGAGGATCTCACGCTTCATTTGCTGGTCGGGCTGGATGAATCCCTTGCCAAGCATCGCGCGGTCAAATGGCTGAAGGAGGTCGCGCCCGATGCCCAGATGGCTGCGCGCGTCAACAGCGTGCTGGGCCTCGTTTCCGCGATCAAGTCCGGCGTAGGCATCGGTCCGCTTCCCGTCGCGCTCGGCGACGCCGAAGCCGATCTCGTGCGCGTCCTTGGTCCGATTCCGGAATTGACGCGAAGCTGGCGCATCCTGACGCATCCCGATCTCAGGCGGGTGCCGCGGATCGCCGCTTTCTTCGACTTCATCGTGGATCACCGCGAGGCGCTGAGGCCGATCCTGACAGGGTGACGCTATCGCTTCGGCTTTGCAGCCGGTTTGGCGGGCTTGCCGGTAGAGCGTATCCTGGCTTTCATGACGGGCTGCATCCGCAATCCGTCGACGAACACGTCGAGCATGCGCAGCACCGAGGATTGCCAGCCGGGCTGGTCGTGCATGTAGCACATGCCGACGAGCGCTCTCAGCAGGTCCTCCGGACTGATGTCGCCGCGCATCTGACCGGCCGCGACGGCGCGGTCGAGCAGGGAGCCGATCGCCTTGGTCAGCCGGTCCATCGAGTAGGCCGCGAGTTCCGACGAACTCTGGAACGTCAGCGCCAGCGCCGCCGACATGCCTTTTTTCGTGGCAACGAATTCGACATTGGAGCGCAGCCAGCGCCGAAGCGCATCGACCGGATCCTTGGCGTTCTTCAGCTGTTCGGCAAGCTCGCTGAGCTGCTCGACCTCGCGCCGGTACACCGCCTCGAACAGATCTTCGCGTGTCGGGAAATGCCGATAGAGCGTGCCGATGCCGACGCCGGCGCGTTTTGCCACCGCCTCCAGGCTTGCCTCCGGACCGCCGGCGCTGAACACGAGTTTGGCCGCCTCGAGCACGCGCTCGCGATTGCGCACGGCATCGGCGCGGGGCTTGCGGGTGTGGTCGGCGTGATCGTCCATGCCGCCAATGTAGATCACGAATTGGTTAGATTGAACCCTTGATGAACCCGGTCCCGGTGCATCGCGTTGGTGGCACAGGGGCTTTCGACCAATTCCAAATATTTCTCGGCAGCCCTTGTTAAGCGGAGGGAGCCTCCGTATCTTCACCTCGATGTTGGCCGGCGTCTGCCCGGCCAGCACCTATCGACGGCGGCCACGGCGGTGGCGCGCTGCGCGATGACTCATGTCCAAATCTGATCGGAGCCTTGTATGAACCACTCCATCAGCCTCACCGTGAACGGTGCGCGGCGCGATTTCGTCCTCGACGATCCACGCGTCACGTTGCTCGATCTCCTGCGTGAGCGCCTTCATCTGACCGGAACCAAGAAGGGGTGCGATCGCGGGCAGTGCGGCGCCTGCACCGTTCTGGTCGACGGCAAGCGCATCAATTCCTGTCTCGCGCTCGCGATCAGCCATGATGGCGCCGATATCCTCACCATCGAGGGCGTCGCGCGCGGCGATCAGCTTCATCCGGTGCAGGCCGCCTTCATCGCCCATGACGGATTTCAGTGTGGCTTCTGCACGCCCGGCCAGATCATGAGCGCGATAGGCATGATGCAGGAGGCGCAGGCTGGCAATGATCCCGAGCGCATCCGCGAATGCATGAGCGGCAACCTGTGCCGCTGCGGCGCCTATGCCGGCATCGTCGATGCCGTGCTCGAGGCGCAAGGCCACATGGACGAAACCAACCAGAGGCGCTCGGCATGAAACAGTTCGATTATGTCAGGCCCGCCAGCGTCGCTGAAGCGGTTGCTGCGGCGGCCCAGCCGGGCGCGGTCTATCTCGCCGCCGGAACCAATCTGCTCGATCTGATGAAGGGAGACGTCACCCGTCCGGATCGCCTGGTCGACATCACCCATCTCGACGGGCTCGATGGCATCGAGCACCTCGCCGACGGGTCGGTGCGCATCGGGGCGCTCGTCAGCAATGCCGATCTTGCGCATGATGCAGACTTCGCAAGGTCCTTCCCCGCCGTCGCCGAAGCGCTTCTCTCCGGGGCATCCGCGCAATTGCGCAATGCGGCGACGGTTGGCGGCAATCTGCTGCAACGGACGCGCTGTGCGTATTTCTACGACACTGCCAGCCGCTGCAACAAGCGCGAGGCCGGCAGCGGCTGCGATGCCCGCGGCGGCGAGAACCGCACCCACGCCGTGCTCGGCTGGAGCGAAAGCTGCATCGCCACCCATCCCTCCGATTTCTGCGTACCGCTGGTCGCGCTCGGTGCCGTCGTCGAGATCGAAGGCCGGGGTGGCCGACGCGAGATCGCGCTCGAGGAGCTGCACCGCCTGCCCGGCGATGCGCCCCAGCGCGAGTCCGCGCTCGAGCCCGGCGACCTCATCGTTGCGGTACGCCTGCCGAAGGCGGCGCGCGAATTTGCCCCGCATGCACGCTACCTCAAGGTTCGCGAGCGTACCTCCTACGCCTTCGCGATGGTGTCGGCTGCAGCCGCGTTGCGAATCGAGAACGGCAAGATCGCGGAAGCACGGCTTGCGCTTGGCGGCGTCGCCGCAAAGCCCTGGCGTGCCCGCGCTGCAGAGGACGTGCTCAAAGGCGTTGCGCCCACGGCCGATGCTTTCCAGGAGGCCGCCTGGCGCGCGCTCACCGACGCAAAGCCGCCCGGCGACAACGCCTTCAAGATCGAGCTCGCACGCCGCATCGTGGTGCGCGCGCTGACCCTCGCTGCCGCCGGGACGCCCGCGCGCCTGCCCGCACTGCCGGCCTCTCCCTTTGCCTCGACATCAGGAGCCATCCATGCCTGAGCTCAACCTGACCAGCGCGCCCGCCCATCTCAGGCACGGCTCGAACATCGGCCAGCCGCTGACCCGCCGTGACGGCGTCCTCAAGGTCACGGGACAGGCGACCTATGCCGCCGACAACCATCCGCCCGGCATGCTGTTTGCGGTGATCGCCGTGGCCGGCATCGCGCATGGCCGCGTGACCTCGCTCGATGTCGCCGCCGCAAAACGCCATCCCGGCGTCGTCGATGTCATGACGCCAGACCACAAGCCGCAGCTTGCGATCGACCCGGAGATCAAGACCAATCCGTTCGTGTTCCGGATGGAGGTGCTGCAGAGCAACGAGGTGCGCTACGCCAATCAGCCGATCGCGGTCGTGATCGCCGAGACGCTGGAAGCTGCGACGGAAGGCGCCGTGCTGCTGGCGCCGCGTTATGAGACGCTGCCTGCGCTGGTCGGGCTCGATGCCGGCGAGAGCTTCGTGCCGCCGGTCGTCGGCGTCGGCAACCCCACGGAAAATCACCGCGGCGATATCGAGGCGGGCCTTGCCTCGGCCCAAAAGCAGATCGACGCGACCTACGAGACGCCGCCGCAATATCACAACGCCATGGAGCCGCATGCGATCGTGGCTCACTGGGACGGCGACAATCTGCAGATCGACATGCCGACTCAGGGTCTGGCGCTGTCGCTGGCGCGCGTCGCCGAGCTGTTCGGCATTGCCCACGACAAGATCCACATCCGCAGCCCCTTCCTTGGCGGCGGCTTCGGCTCCAAGGGATTGATGGCGGGACCGCCGGTACTCGGCGTTATGGCGGCCAAGCTGGTCGGCAAGCCGGTCAAGCTGGTGCTGCGCCGTGAGCAGATGTATGGCCCGGTCGGCCATCGCGCGCCGACGCGCCAACGCCTGCGCCTCGGCGCCGACGGAGAGGGGCGTCTGACCGCGCTCGATCACCACGCGCGGACGGTGTCGAGCACGTTCGACGATTTTTACGAACCCGCGGCCGATGTTTCGCACACGCTGTACGCCGCACCCGCCATCCGCACCTCGCATGACGCCGTGCGGGTCAACACGGGAACGCCTCTGTTCATGCGCGCGCCCGGCGAGGCGACCGGCTCGATCGCGCTGGAGAGCGCAATCGACGAGATGGCGTGGGCCTGCGGCATGGATCCGCTCGCCTTCCGCCTGAAGAACTATGCCGAGGTCGAGCCGGTCAGCGGCAAGCCGTTCTCGTCAAAGGCGCTGCGGGCCTGTTACGACCAGGGCGCGGCGCGCTTCGGCTGGGCGAAGCGTCCGCTGCAGCCGCGACAGATGCGCGACGATGCAGGCCTGCTGGTCGGCTGGGGCATGGGCACGGCGACCTTCCCGGCCTTGATGTTCCAGGCCGAAGCGCGCGCGGCGATCCGCCGCGACGGCTCGGGCGTGATGGAGATCGGTGCACACGACATGGGGCAGGGCGCCTGGACGGCGCTGGCGCAGATCGCCGCCGACGCCGTCGGCCTCGATATCGACCGCGTCGCGTTCAGGGCCGGCACGTCCGACCTGCCTGATGCCGGCATTGCCGGCGGCTCGGCGCACACGGCAACGGCGGGGGCGGCGATCCACAGCGCCGGCGCTGCCGTGATCGCCAAGCTCGCCGATCTCGCCACCGGCGACGAGCGCTCGCCGCTGTTCGGCGCCGGCAATACCGGGGTGATCGCGCGCGAAGGACGGTTGATCCGGCGCGACGACGAGAGCCGCGGGGAGAGCTATTCCGAGATCCTTGCCCGCGCCGGCGTCGCCGAGGTCGAGGCGCGCGGCACCGGCGCGCCGAACCCGGCGGCGATGGAGGAATATGCGATGCATGCCCATGGCGCGGTGTTCGCGGAGGTGAAGGTCGATCCCGAGCTCGGCCAGGTCCGTGTCAGCCGCATGGTCGGGGCCTTCGCCGCTGGACGGATCGTCAACCCGCGTATGGTGCAGAGCCAGCTGTTCGGCGGCATGATCTGGGGTCTGTCCTTTGCGCTGCACGAGGAGGCCGTCACCGACAAGCGCAGCGGGCGGATCATGAACGCCAATCTCGGCGAGTACCATGTCCCCGTGAATGCCGACGTGCCGCCGCTCGATGTCATCACCGTCGAGGAGCATGACCCGCACGTCAACGCGCTCGGCATCAAGGGCGTCGGCGAGATCGGCATCACCGGCAGTGCCGGCGCGGTCGCCAACGCAGTCTGGCATGCGACCGGCGTGCGGGTGCGCAAATTCCCGATCCGGATCGAGGCGTTGCTGACGCAGCGTTGAGGCAGCGGGCGGGGCGAGGCCTACTCGCTCCGCAGCGGCCGATCAATTCATCATCCTGCGGAGAGTCTTGATCTGCTCTCTCTGCGCCTCGATGTATTTCGCGATGGCCTTGCGCAGTTCGCGCGAATTCAGCTTGTCGGTGTCGCGCTGGACTTCGTCGAGCGCGGCTTCCGCATTGGCGAGAGTGGTTTTCATGCGCGAGCCCCTGGTACGAAGCGGCCCCGGAGTGCCTAGGAGCCCGGGGCCATAACCGCAGCACCTCTGAGCCAGGCTGCTCGGCTACGGTTCGCAGTATATAGCGGCCCGGCGCGCAGAAATTGAGATGGCTCAACCACCGTAAGATACCGGTGACAGCCCGTAACTTCCCGGATGCGATCGAACGCGCCTCAGAACGTCGGCGGCGTGCAGGCCGAGATCACCTCGCACGGCTTGCCGCCGACACAGCGGAAGCGGTGCGGGCGGCGGCTCTCGAAATAATAGGCGTCGCCGGGATTGAGCACGCGGCGCTCGTCCTCGACGGTGACCTCGAGCTTGCCTGAAATCACGATGCCGCCTTCCTCGCCGTCATGGACGAGGTGGACGCGGCCGGTGTCGCTGCCGGGCTCGTAGCGCTCCTTCAGGATCTGCAGGCTGCGGCCAAACAGATTGTCGCCGATCTGGCGATACGAGATCGGCTTCTTGCCGACTTCGGTCAGCTCCTCGGCGCGGTAGAAGATCTTGCGCCTAGACTCCGGCTCCAGCGCGAAGAACTCGGCGAGCCCCATCGGAATGCCGTCGAGGATGCGCTTGAGCGCGCCGACCGACGGGTTCATCTGGTTGGATTCGATCAGGGAAATCGTCGAATTGGTGACGCCGGCACGCTTGGCGAGCTCGCGCTGCGACAGCTTCTGGCGGGCTCGGATGAATCGCAGCCGTCCACCGATGTCGACGCTCATGCCTCTGGCCCCTGTTGCAGGTGTTGCGGATCGCGCAAATATGGCCCAGCGGCCCCAGTGGAATCAATGGCTTGCAAGTCACTAGAAAAGGACTTGTTGCGCATCGGAAGCCGTGCCTCTGCTGTACGGTCAGCAAAGGAGCGCGGCCGTGACCCTTCATCAGATTCCGAACACTATCAAGACCGACTCGTTCTGGATGCCGTTCACGGCCAACCGGCAGTTCAAGAAGGCGCCGCGGCTGTTCTCGTCGGCCGAGGGCATGCACTACACCACGGTCGACGGCCGCAAGGTGATCGACGGCTCCGCCGGCCTGTGGTGCGTCAATGCCGGCCACGGCCGCAGGCAGATCGCCGCCGCGGTCGAGCGGCAGCTGATGACGCTGGACTTCGCGCCCTCCTTCCAGATGGGCCATCCGCTGGCATTCGACTTCGCCGAGCGGCTCGCCGAGATCGCGCCGAAAGGGCTCGACCGCATCTTCTTCACCAACTCCGGCTCCGAGTCGGTCGACACCGCACTGAAGATCGCGCTCGCCTACCACCGGGCCAACGGCCAGGCGAGCCGCACCCGGCTGATCGGCCGCGAGCGCGGCTATCACGGCGTCGGCTTCGGCGGCACCTCGGTCGGCGGCATGGTCGCCAACCGCCGCGCCTTCACGACCCTGCTGCCGGGCGTCGACCACATCCGCCACACCCACGATCTCACCCGCAACGCCTTCGCCAAGGACCAGCCCGAGCATGGCGTCGAGCTTGCCGACGATCTCGAGCGTCTGGTTGGTCTGCACGGCGCCGAGACCATCGCCGCCGTCATCGTCGAGCCGGTGCCGGGCTCGACTGCGGTCCTGCCGCCGCCGAAGGGCTATCTCAACCGACTGCGCGAGATCTGCGACAAGCACGGCATCCTCCTGATCTTCGACGAGGTCATCACCGGGTTCGGCCGCCTCGGCACGCCGTTTGCCGCCAATTTCTTCGGCGTCACGCCCGACCTGATGACCACCGCCAAGGGCATCACCAACGGCACCATTCCCTGCGGCGCGGTGTTCGCCCATCGCAAGGTGCACGACGCCATGATGATCGGCCCGGAAAACGTCATGGAGCTGTTCCACGGCTACACCTATTCGGCGCATCCGACCGCCTGCGCCGCCGGTATCGCGACGCTCGACATCTACAAGGACGAGGGCCTGCTGACGCGCGGTGCCTCGATCGCCGAATATTGGCGCGATGCGCTGCATTCGCTGAAAGGTCTGCCCAACGTCATCGACATCCGCAATTGCGGGCTGATGGGCGCTGTCGAGCTCTCGCCGCGCGACGGCGCGGTCGGTGCGCGTGGTTACGACGTCATGGTCGACTGCTTCAATCGCGGGCTCTACTTCCGCATGAGCGGCGATAGCTTCGCGCTGTCGCCGCCCCTCATCGTCGAGAAGAGCCACATCGACGATATCGTCTCGATCCTGGGCGATGCCATCAAGCGGGTGGCCTGATAATTGCTCTCGCCGTTGCGAGTCGTTTTTCTTGCAGCGGCGAGCGTGATGCCGAGGGAGTTTGACCAAGCGTGAAAGTTCTGATCCTCGGCAGCGGTGTCATCGGTGTCACCTCTGCCTACTACCTCGCGCGTGCAGGCCATGAGGTGACGGTCGTCGACCGCCAGCCCGAGCCGGCACTGGAGACCTCTTTCGCCAATGCCGGCGAAGTCTCGCCCGGCTATTCCTCGCCCTGGGCCGGGCCCGGCGTGCCGGTGAAGGCGGTGAAGTGGCTCCTGATGAAGCATGGCCCGCTGGTGATCCGGCCGAAGCTCGATCCCGTGATGTGGGTCTGGCTGCTCAAGATGCTGCGCAACTGCACCAGCGCGCGCTATGCGGTCAACAAGAGCCGGATGATCCCGATCGCGGAATACAGCCGTGATTCCCTGCGCGACCTGCGCCGCGACATCGGCATCCAGTATGACGAGCGCGCGCAGGGCACGCTGCAGCTGTTCCGCTACCAGGCGCAACTCGACGGCACGGCAGAGGACATCGCCGTGCTCAAGCAATTTGGCGTGCCCTACGAGACGTTGAGCCGCGAAGGCTGCATCGCCGTCGAGCCTGCGCTCGCAGGCGTGAAGGATAAATTCGTCGGCGGCCTCCGCCTGCCGCAGGACGAGACCGGCGACTGCCACATGTTCACGCAGGCGCTGGCCAGGCATGCCGAGGCGCTCGGCGTCCGCTTCATGTTCAACACCGGCATCGATCGCATCGTCACCGAGGGCGCGCGCGTCAGCGGCGTCGTGACCAGTGCCGGGATGTTGCAGGCTGACGCTTACGTGCTTGCGCTCGGCAGCTATTCGTCGCGGCTCGCAGCCCCGCTCGGGATTTCGTTGCCGGTCTATCCGGTGAAGGGCTATTCGATCACGGTGCCGATCAAGGACGCCTCCGGCGCGCCGGAATCCACCGTGATGGACGAGAGCTACAAGGTCGCGATCACGCGTCTCGGCGATCGCATCCGCGTCGGCGGCACCGCCGAAATCTCGGGCTTCTCGACCAAGCTCTATGATGCGCGCCGTGCCACGCTGGATCATTCGCTGACCGACCTGTTCCCGCGCGGCGGCGATCTCTCCAAGGCTACGTTCTGGAGCGGCTTGCGTCCGATGACGCCGGATGGCCCGCCCGTGATCGGCCCGACGCCGTACGCCAATCTCCACCTCAATACCGGCCACGGCACGCTCGGCTGGACCATGTCATGCGGCTCGGCGCGCGTGCTCGCCGACATGCTGTCGGGCAAGAAGCCGGACATCGACGTCAGCGCGCTGACGGTCGACCGTTATAATCATCGGTTTGGCTAGACTTTCTCCGCGTCATTGCGAGGAGCCCTTGCGACAAAGCAATCCAGAGTCTTTGCGTCGAGGCAGTCTGGATTGCTTCGCTGCGCTCGCAATGACGATGTGAGAGCGTCGCGGCCTTTCACTTTCGCTGCGCGCGATGAACGATAAGCACGGGTCACCCCGCTCCCGTCACGCAATTCACCCATAGCACCACGGCCTTGGCGTCCTCGGCCGGATTTGAAAACCGGTGCGGCCTTCGGCTGGCAAAGCGAAAGCTGTCGCCGGTCTTCAGCGACCATGTCTCATTGTCCACCGTCAGCATCATCTCGCCGTCGAGCACGAGACCGGCTTCCTCGCCGTCATGGGTGTAGAGCTCGTCGCCGGTGGAGCCGCCGGGCTCCAGATGCACCAGGAACAGATTGAGCTTGTTGTCGGCGCTGGCCGGGCTCAGCAATTGCTTGGATACGCCGGTGCGCCACAGCTTCAGCTCCGGCCGCTGCAGCCCGCGCGTCACCACCTGATCGGAGGCGCCGTCGACGCTCGGGCTTGCGCCGAACAAGGCGGCGATGCCGACGCCGAGCACGTCGGCGAGCGTCGCCAGCACGCGCAGCGATGGTGACGACAGGCCGCGCTCGATCTGGCTGAGGAAACCGATCGACAGCTCCGTGCGCGCCGCGACCGTCTCCAGCGAGAATTGCCTCGCGCGCCGGAGGTCCCTGATACGGCGGCCGACCGCGACGTCCATTGCGGGCTCCGCCGGCTTGGTGACGGCTCTGGCCTTCGCCCGCTTCGCCGGCCTGGTTGCCGCCGGCTTGCGCATTCTCTTGTCACCGCTCACGTCAGGCCGCTTCCTTCATGTGCATGAAAACCACTTGCGTCGTCCGTGAAAGTGTGACCAAATTTTCATATTGGTGAAAACTAGGCCGAAACGGCTTGACTCGCAACACCCGCGAGCGCCGCCATCGGCCGGACCCAAAGGGGGATGCGATGAAGCGTTTTGGTTTGGCCGCGATGGCGGCACTCGCAATTGCGGCACTGACGCCGGCCTCGGCGCAACAGGTGCTGAAGGTCGGGTCGACGCCGACCGGCATTCCCTTCACCTTCCTCGACACCAAGACCAATAGCATCCAGGGCATCATGGTCGATCTCGTCACGGAGGTGGGCAAGGATGCCGGCTTCAACGTGCAGATCGAGCCGATGCAGTTCTCGGCCCTGATCCCGTCGCTGACCTCGAGCAAGATCGACATCATCGCCGCCGCGATGTTCATCACGGCGCCGCGCAAGGAGGTCGTCGACTTCTCCGATCCGATCTACACCTATGGCGAAGGCCTGGTGGTCCCGAAGGCCGACACCAAGGCCTATGCCACGCAGGACGATCTGAAGGGCGAGACGGTCGGCGCGCAAGTCGGCACCGCCTTCGTCGATGCGCTGAAGAAGTCCGGCCTGTTTGCGGACGTGAAAGCCTATGACACCATTCCCGACATCCTGCGTGACGTGAACACCGGCCGTCTCAAGGCCGGCTACGCCGACTATCCGATCCTCGCCTACAATCTCAAGCAGGGCGGTTTCCCTGAGGTGCGCCTGGTCGACGGCTACAAGCCCGTCACGGTCGGCTCGGTCGGCATCGGCGTGCGCAAGGGCGAGGCCGCCCTGCTCGGCAAGATCAACGCGTCGCTCGCGAAGCTCAAGGCCAACGGCACCATCGACAAGATCCTCGACAAATGGGGCCTGAAGGCTCAGGGCTGACCGATCGCGATCGACGAAGGCTGAACGATGAAAGGCTTCTGGCACGACGCCGTCGAGTTCTTTCCGATCCTGATGAGCGGCGTCGTGCTGACAATCGTCGTCACCATCGGCTCGCTGCTGCTCTCGACGGTGCTCGGACTGCTCTGGGCGATGATGCGGGTCTCCGGCATCAAGGCGCTGTCGCTGCTCAGCGCCAGCCTGATCAACGTGATCCGCGGCATCCCGATCATCGTGCTGCTGTTCTATCTCTACTTCGTGATGCCCGATCTCGGCGTCACGCTGTCGGCGCTGCAGGCCGCGATCCTCGGGCTCGGCATCGCCTATTCGGCTTATCAGGCCGAGAATTTCCGCGCCGGCATCGAGGCGATCGACAAGGGCCAGATCGAGGCGGCGCAGTCGATCGGCATGGGCTGGTGGCTGACCATGCGCCGCGTGGTGCTGCCGCAGGCGGTGCGGATCGTGCTGCCGCCCTATGGCAACGTCATGATCATGATGCTGAAGGATTCGTCACAGGCCTCCACCATCACGGTCGCCGAGCTCGCGCTTCAGGGCAAGCTGATCGCGTCCTCGACCTTCAAGAACACCAACGTGTTCACGATGGTGGCGCTGATGTATCTCACCATGAGCATCCCGCTGATCCTGCTGGTTCGTCATTTCGAGAAGCGGGCCGGCAAGAAATGATCGAGCTCAACGACGTCCACAAGAGCTTTGGCGCGAACGAGGTGCTCAAGGGCATCACCGCGTCCGTGCAGAAGGGCGAGGTGGTGTGTGTCATCGGCCCGTCCGGCTCGGGCAAGTCGACGATCCTGCGCTGCATCAACGGTCTCGAAAGCTACGACCGCGGCGAGATCAGCATCGAAGGCCTGAAGGTCGATCGCGATGCGCCGTCGATCGTGAAGGTTCGCACCCAGGTCTCGATGGTGTTCCAGCGTTTCAACCTGTTTCCGCACCGCACGGCGCTCGAGAACGTCATCGAAGGGCCGCTCTACGTCAAGAAGGAGCCCCGCGCGCAGGCGTTCGAGCGTGGCCGCGCGTTGCTCGCGCAGGTGGGTCTCGCCGAAAAGGCCGACGCGCATCCGCCCCAGCTCTCCGGCGGCCAGCAGCAGCGCGTCGCGATCGCGCGGGCGCTCGCGATGCAGCCCAAGGCGATCCTGTTCGACGAGCCGACCTCGGCGCTCGACCCTGAACTGGTCGGCGAGGTGCTCGGCGTGATGCGCAAGCTCGCCGACGACGGCATGACGATGGTGGTCGTCACCCACGAGATGGGCTTTGCCCGCGACGTTGCCGACCGCGTGTTGTTCATCGACGGCGGAATCATCGTCGAGCAGGGGCCGGCCAAGGCGCTGCTCAACCAACCCCAGCATCCGCGCACGCAGGACTTCCTGCGACGCGTGCTGCATCCGCTCTGACCGGTTTTCGATATGACGCGCCTGCCTCTGCCGCCCTCGCTCTACGCCGACACCGCCGTCGCGCCGGTCGCTACGCCGCCGCTCGATGTCGACAAGACTATCGCCGTCGCGATCATCGGTGGCGGCTACACGGGCCTGTCCACCGCGTTGCATCTGGCCGAGCAGGGCGTCGATGCCCTGGTGCTGGAGGCGCAGGAGCCGGGCTGGGGCGCGTCGGGCAACAATGGCGGCCACACCAATCCCGGACTGAAGCACGACCCGGATCAGATCCAAGCCGATTTCGGCGCGGATCTCGGCCGCCGCATGATCGCGTTCTCCTACGGCACCACGAATTTCACCCACGAGCTGATCCGCCGCTATCAGATCCCGTGCGAGGCAAGGCAGAGCGGCACGCTGCGTGCGGCCTACAACGAGGCCAGTGCCGCCGCAATCGAAAAGACTGCACGGCAGTGCATCCGCCGCGGCATGCCGGTGACCTATCTGAACAGCGAGCAGCTCCGCGAGATGACCGGCACCGACCGCTACATCGGCGCGATGCTGGATGCGCGCGGCGGCGATCTGCATCCGCTCAGCTACGCCCGCGGTCTCGCGCGTGCGGCGATCTCGGCCGGCGCGAAGGTGCATGGCGAGACGCCCGCGCTGTCGTTGCGACGCGAGGGGGCGCGCTGGCGCATCGAGACGCCGCGGGCGGTGGTTCACGCCGACAAGGTCCTGCTCGCCACCAACGGCTTTACCGACGATCTCTGGCCGGCGCTCCGCCGCACCATCGTGCCGGTGTTCTCCTCGATCGCCGCCACGGCGCCGCTCTCCGACGCGGTGGCCCGCGCCATCATGCCGATGCGGTCCGTGCTGTATGAGAGCGGCCACATCACGGTCTATTACCGCATCGATCAGCACAACCGCCTTCTGATGGGCGGCCGCGGCCCGATGCGCTGGATCAAGTCGCCGCACGACGTCGCCTATCTCATGCGCTATGCCGAGCGGCTCTGGCCGCAGCTCAAAGGTGTCGCCTGGACGCACGGCTGGAACAGCCGCCTCGCCATCACTAAGGACCACTATCCTCACGTGCACGAGCCGGCCGAAAACATCCTGATCTCACTCGGCTGCAACGGCCGCGGCGTCGCGCTCGCGACCGCGATGGGGGCGCAGCTGGCGCGACGTCTGGTCGGCGGCGCCAAGGCCGAGATCGACATGCCCATCACCGGCATCAAGCCGATCCCGATGCACGCGTTCTGGCCGGTGGGTGTGACCACCGCCGTGATCGCGGGGCGGGTGCGGGACCGGCTCGGCATTTGAAAAAAAAGGCGCCGCCCGGTCAGGAGCGGCGCCTTGCATCGTAAACTATCGGGCGTCAGCAGCGGCCCTGCTTCCACAGGCCGGGCGGACAGCCGTGACCGCGCCAACCGACCTTGCGTCCATGCGACCATCCGTGCGGGGCGCCGTGGTGATGATGGCCCATCGAATGGCCATGACCATGACCGTGGCCGTGACCGCCTCCATGTCCGCCCTTGGCCAGTGCGGGGCTGGCAAAGGTGAAGCCGGCCGCAATGACCAGCGACGCGGCGAGCGCAAATTTCTTCATGATGTCCTCCATTGGGGCGAGCGCACTTGTCCGGTCAATCAACGAAGCGCAGGCAGGTTGGTTCCTCGCAACCGTGGAGGCGTCATGAGACTCGTGCAGATGCATCATCGCGCGAGCGCTCAAGAGGTGCTGGCACGACCTCGCGTCGATCGTTGCGCTCAGCCTTCCGCCACCGCATCCCCCCAGGGATGGAAGATCTCGACCGCGCCGGAATTGACGCCGCCCTGGCGCATCACCACGCTCGGGCAAGCGAATTTTTGCGGCAGAGCCTGCACGCGAGTTTCTTCATAGTCGAAGCGCGCGGCAAGGGCTTTGCGGACATCCTCCGGCAGGCGAGCATCGCCGATCACCACCGCGCCTTCGCTGGCGTCGATGCGCGGCTGGTGGATGGCGGCATCGAGATCCATGCCGAAGTCCATCGCAAAGGAGACGAGCTGCATCACCGAGGGCAAGATGCGGCGGCCGCCGGAGGCGCCGACCGCGAGCCGCTTGCCGTCTTTCGTCTCTGCGATGACGGGCGTGTAGTTGCAGAGGCAGCGCTTGCCGGGCGCGAGCGAATTGGTGGTGCCCGGCGTCGGATCGAACCACATGATGCCGTTGTTCATCGCGATGCCGCTGTGCGGCGTCACGTATCTCGAACCGAACGACGACAGCAGCGTCTGCGTCACCGCGGCGATGTTGCCGTGTCGGTCGACCACGGAGAAATGCGTGGTGCAGGCGGGCGCCAGATATTCGGCACCGAGCGATCTCTTGCCGTCGGCATCGCCCATGTCCTTGAGCCGCTCGCGGAAGGCCGCCTGCAGAGCGAGGGCATATTCGACATAGGCCGCTGCGTCCGGCGCACCTCCCGGCTTCAGGCTCTGCTGCAACAGGCGCAGCGCGTGCGCCATGGTCGGTCCGGCCGTGAGTTCGGACGTCGCATACACCTTGCCGTCGCGATACGGGATCGCCAGCGGCTCGCGCAAATGCGCGCGGAAGGCGGCGAGGTCCTCGACCGACAGCGAACCGCCATCGGCCTTGATGTCGGAGGCGATGCTCCTGGCGAGATCGCCCTGGTAGAAGTCACGCGGACCGGCCTCGGCGAGATGTGACAGCGTCGCTTTCAGCGAGTCCTGCGGCAGTCGCGTCTCGGCCTTGATGCCCCATGGCGCGGTCGGTGGCAGCCCGTCCTTCAGGAACGCGGCCGCGCTGGCGGGATAGCGCCTGAGATCGGCGGCCGAGCCCGAGATCGTCACTGTGGTCCACCAATCGACCAGCAGGCCTTCGCCGGCAAGCGTGGCTGCCGGCGTGACCAGATCCTTCCACGGCATCCTGGCGTAGCGGCGATGCGCCTCCTCCATTCCGGCGACGACGCCGGGCACCGCGATCGAACCGGGGCCGTGGATGTTGCGATCGTCCTTCACTCGCGGCCAGGGGAAGAGATCGGAGGCCGCCCCTGCGCCGCTGAGTGGATAGTCGGCGGCGCGCAGGCTCTGCGGCGCGGACATGCCGTAGTCGATCACTTCGGTGCGATTTTCCTTGGCGCGGTAGAGCACCATTGCACCGCCGCCGCCGATCCCGCTGTTCCAGGGCTCCAGCACGTTCAGCGCCATGGTGGTTGCCACGATCGCGTCCACGCAGTCGCCGCCCGCCGCCAACACCTGCGCGCCGACTTCGGCCGCCCGCCGCGACTGCGAGGCGACGATGCCGCCCTTGGACGTGACGGCGGATTTGCGGACGGTTTGGTTGAGGCTGAACTGATGAGGCATGATGTCGTCTTGATCTCTGTTGTTTCGGCGTTGCTGTGCTGGCGCGAAAGCTCGGCATTGGCGGGACGTGCGAAGGATGGCACATTGCCGCCAACGAGAAAATCCAAAGGGAGACGCGACATGGCTGGTGTGAAACAGGCGCGGGATGGCGCGGTCGGAATCCTGACTCTGGACGAGCCGGCGAGCCTGAACGCGATGACGCCGGACCTGCTCGGCGCGCTCGCCGCCGCCATCGGCGAGATGTCGCAGGACGAGGGTATTCGAGCCCTGATCCTCACCGGCGCGGGGCGGGGATTTTGCTCAGGACAGAATTTGAAGGCGTCCGAAGCGCTGGGTGAGGACATCGCGGCCGGCGTCATGCGGTTCTACTGGCCCGCGTTCAAGGCGCTGCGCGAATGCCGCGTGCCTGTGGTCGTCGCCGTCAACGGCGTGGCGGCCGGCGGCGGCTTCAGCCTGGCAATGGCTGGCGACATGATCGTCGCGGCGCGGTCGGCGAGCTTCATCCAGGTATTCAGCCGCATCGCGCTGGTGCCGGATCTCGGCTCGACCTGGCTGCTGCCGCGGCTGATCGGCCGCCAGCGCGCGCTCGAGCTGATGTTGCTGAACGAGCCGCTGACGGCTGAACGCGCCCATGAGATCGGCCTCGTGCGGCAAGTCGTCGACGATGAAGAGCTGATGGATGAGGCATTGACGCTGGCACGACGTCTCGCCGAGGGCCCGACCCGCGCTTTGGTGGCAACGCGCAGTCTCGTCGAGGAGAGCGAGCATGCGACCTACGAGGCGCAGTTCCGCCGCGAGATCGAGCTTCAAGCCGTGATCCGCAAGAGCGCCGATGCGATCGAGGGGCGCAATGCCTTCGTGCAGAAACGCAAGGCGAAGTTCACCGGGCGGTGAGGAGTTCCACTCCGGGCTCGTCATGCCCGGGCTTGACCCGGGCATCCACGTCTCGCGCGAGTGGTCCAAGAACATGGATGGCCGGGACAAGCCCGGCCATGACGAAGACACAGAAAACAGGAGGAAAAGGCTGCCGCGCTCAGAGCGAGCGGTTCAGCCGGCTGGCCTGATACTTGGCGCGCCATTTCGGACCCGGCCCGCGCATATAGTGCAGCTCGGGGCGGTAGGGGTTGCCGGCGACCCGGATCAGCGTCTGCCATTTGGTAGCGACGAAGCTCAGCGGCTGGCGGAACAGGCTTAGTGACGCGATCTGCATGGCATCACCTCAATGCGGCTTGCCGAGCATGGCGGTGAAGGGGAGATCGAAAATCTCTTCGCCGTCGTCGTCGCTGACATGGATCACCCAATCACGCCAGTCTTCGTTGCTGGGCGTCAGGATCATCGAACGCATGATTTGGGATGCACGGTCGCGCGCCTCCGTGAGATTGGAGACGGCGGTGCCGTAGCGGTCGATCAGCGTGCCCTCGGTGTTCGAGCAGTGAAAAAAGACCTGGACCATATGCGCCTCCTGGCGGCAGCAACTCGGGTGGCAAATCGGTACCACCCGAAGCCTTCGCGAAACATTCGGGTCGATCCCGGTGAGGGAATCTACGGAGATTGGTCGGCCCAGAGGTCGCTAAAGGTTTAATCACAGGCGAGTGATGTTCGACTGGACTGCGTTCGGACGGCATGGAACAGACTTTCGCAGGAAATCGGGGGAGATGTCGTGAGCTGCTTCACATCCGGGCGCGAACGCCGAGGCCTGCGCGCATGTGCGGGACTCTTGGCGACGCTGCTTGGGCTCACCTCGGCGGCGGCGTCGGACCCGCTCCGCCGCAGCGGCTATGTGATCGGCGCGGAAACCTGTGGCAGCGGCGATCTCGATTTTCCCAGGATCCAGATCGACATGAAGGCCGGATTTTGCGCCGGGCTCGTCGCCAGCGAAGAGGATCGTCTCAAGTTTCCGCGTGCGATCGTCCAGGTGCCCGGCCGCGAGCTGTTCGTGGTTGCCGACATGGGCGGCTGGGGCCACGCCGATGGACGGCTGCTGCTGCTCGATCCACGCGCGGCTCAGGGCGCGCGGTTCAAGGAATTGCTGACCGGCATCGAATATCCGTTCGGCCTTTCCATCGGCCCGGACAGGAAGCTCTACGCCTCGACCGCCGAGACCATCTTCCGGTTCGATCCGCTCGCGGACAATCCGCGCGGCACGGTCGAGACCATCATCCGTCACATGCCGGGCCGCCGGATCACGCTGCCAGACGGCACAAAGGTCGAGGAGAGCGCACATCCGCTCAAGCAGTTCGTCTTCGACAAAGCAGGCCGGCTCTTCGTCAATGTCGGCTCGCACAGCGACGACTGCATCACGCCGGCGCCGATCACAAGGCCTTGCGCGGCGGCCGAGGGCGCTTCCGCCATGGCGTCGATCTGGCTGTTCACGCCGCCTGCGAGCGGCGTTTTTCCGGCATTGACACCGAAGGATCCCGATCCGCCGCACATTGTCTATGCACGGGGCTTGCGCAATTCGATGGCGATGGCGCTGCATCCGAATTTTCCAGATGCCGGCTACGCCTTCCTGCAGGGCGAGAACAGCCGCGATTTGCCGGATATCTTCAAGCCGAACGAGGAGATCAACGCGATCGAGCCGGGCAGGCATTATGGTTGGCCCTATTGCTACGACCTGTCGACGCCGAGCCCGGAATTCAGAAACGTGCTGAAAGGCGGAGTCTACAAATCGCTCTGCACGGCCAACGCCCTCTACAAGCCGCCGCTCTCGCTCATGCCGCCGCATGGCGCGCCGCTCGCGATGCTCTATTATCACGGCAATAAATTTCCGGAGTTGGAGGGCAAGCTGCTGATCGGTCTGCACGGCTATCGTCCGAACGGCAGCCGTGTCCTCGTCTATGATGTCGACGATCACGGTTTCCCCAAGCCTTCGCCGGCGCCGGTGCGCTACCGAGTCAGCTGCGCTGCCGATCCGGTGCGCAGCTTTCAGACCGACACTGGCGAGGTCGCCGCCGCGCCGTTCGACGAGCTGATCGCAGGCTGGCAACGCGTCAACGGTGCGCGGCCGCAAGGCGCGCCCGTCGGCATGACGGTTGCCGAGGACGGCGCGATCTGGCTGGTCGAGGACAAGAACCAGACAGTGATCCGCATCGACCGTGCTGTGGGTGATCCGCCGCCACCGCTGCCGTGTGACATGCGCAGCCAGGCGATGATCGACCAGCTCGCGGCCTTCGTCGCTCGGGATGCGCAGAACAGCGCCCGGCTCATCACGCTGCGTAAAGGCCTCGTCGAGAAGCATTGCACTGGCTGCCATTCGGATTTCGGTTTGAAGGGCGGCCAATCGGAAGCGGAGAAGGACGCGGCGGTGCTCCGCTTCATGCTCTCGCAGGACGGCTGGATCTATCCCGGCGATCCCGGCGCCGGCAGACTGCGTACGCGGCTCCGCGGTCTCGGCGCCGGGAAGCTGATGCCGCCGGGCGGCGAGGGCCTGCCGAAGACCGAGCCCGGATATGCGCGCCTGCTCGACACCACGGATGTGCTCGTCGCGACAATGGTGCCGGGCACGCGGATGCGGATCAAGCCGGGGCCACCGCAGCGCAAGTTCTTTGGCAAGGCCAACAAGGAATGCGGCGAAATACCGGCCGGAAAGGTCGTTGTCGTGACACAAAGGAACGCTGTAGACAAAGCCGGCTTCAGCCGATTCTTCCGGCCGGCCGATCCCTATTTGAATGGCGAGTGCAGCGACGGCGATGGCTATTACATCCGGCAGGAATTTCTGGTGCCTGTGCAGTAGCCTCCTCATCGTCGTTGCGACGGCGTCCGCCCGCGCGGAGACGAAGCTGTTCGAGAGCGCGCAGGTCACGCCTGCCGGCGAATACACGCATGGCATCGAGGGGCCCGCGGCCGACCTCGAGGGCAATTTGTTCGTGGTCAATCTCGGCAAGCCCGGCACCATCGGTCGGTTGCCTGCCGGCGGCACCGCGTCGGAGATCTTCACGGCGTTGCCAGATGGCAGTGTCGGGAACGCCATCCGCTTCGATCGCAGCGGCACCATGTTCATCGCCGACTACAAGAAGCACAACATCTTCGCGATTGCGAAGGGGACGACCGAGCCGTCTCTCTGGTTTCACTCCGACGAGATGAATCAGCCCAACGACATCACGATCGCGCGCGAGGGCACGATCTATGCGAGCGATCCGAACTGGAAGGGCCGTGAAGGCCATATCTGGCGGATCACGAAAGCCGCCGACGGCACGGTGCAGGGACAGATCATGTCGGCGCCGCGTGCGATGGGCACCACCAACGGCATCGATCTCAGCCCCGACGGCAAGACGCTCTACGTCGGGGAATCCAGCAACGGACAGATCTGGTCCTACGCGATCAACGGCAGCGAGCTCACGGCCGCGAAGCTGGTCAAGGCATTTCAGCCCGACACCGTCGACGGACTGCGCACCGATACTGCTGGCCGGCTCTATGTCGCGCGCATTCTCAAGGGCACGATCGCCCTGATGAAACCGAATGGCGTGGTCGAGCGGGAGATTGTGCTGAAAGCCAAGGAGCCGACCAATCTCGCCTTCGGCGGCAGCGACGGCAAGACGGTCTTCGTCACCCAGCGCCAGGGCGGCTTCATCGAGTCCTTCCGCACCGATCAGCCGGGGCGCGAGCATTGCCTGCAGCGCGGACGCTGCTGAGTTCGGTCTGCTTCGGGCGCAGGGCGAGGCGGCATTCTTCTTGCTTGCATCTGGCGGCCGCAGTGATCAAGACATCTGTGGCAGCTTCAAAACGACCACGGAGTGTTTGAGTGAAAGCCGTCCATACCGAACTGCACCGCAGCCACGATCCGCAATTCTTCCTGGTCCGCGGTGTGGTCAAGCGCACCACCGAGCAGCCGGAGCGAGCCGACCGCCTGCTCAAGGGCTTGAAGGACGGCAAGCACCAGCTGGTCGAGCCGACCGCATTCGGGCAGGGGCCTCGCGCGCGCATTCACAGTCCGGAATATCTGTCCTTCCTGAGCGAAGCCTGGGACGCCTGGACCGCGCTCGGCGATTCCGGCCCGGAGATGATCGGCAACATCCATCCGGTGCGCCATGCTGCGACCTACCCGACCCATATCGTAGGCCGGCTCGGCTGGCATACCGCCGACACCGCGGCGCCGATCGGTCCGGGCACCTGGGCCGCCGCCTGTGCCGCGACCGACGTTGCGGTCACCGCCGCGCAGATGGTGATGGACGGCGAGGATGCGGTCTATGCGCTCTGCCGTCCGCCCGGTCATCACGCCTATCGCGACATGGCCGGCGGCTTCTGCTTTCTCAACAACAGCGCGATCGCTGCCGCGCATCTGCGGCAGAAGCACGAGCGCGTCGTGATTCTCGACGTCGACGTCCATCACGGCAACGGCACGCAAGGCATCTTCTACGCCCGGCCCGACGTCTACACGGTGTCGATCCATGCCGATCCCGTCGCCTACTATCCCTATGTGTGGGGCTATGCGCATGAGCGCGGCGAGGGACCCGGCCTCGGCACCAATCTCAACATCCCGCTCGCGATCGGCACCGGCGATGACGGCTACATCCAGGCGATGGACGTCGCGCGCAAGGCGATCGAGTCCTTTGCTCCCGGTGCGCTCGTTATCGCGCTCGGCCTGGACGCTTCCGAGCATGATCCGCTGAAGGGATTGGCGGTCACGACGCCGGGCTTCCGCCGCATCGGCCAGGCCATCGCCAGGATGGGCCTGCCGACCGTGTTCGTGCAGGAGGGCGGCTACCTCTCGGATATTCTGGGCGCGAACCTGACCTCGGTGCTGGCGGGGTTCGAAGAGGCGCGGTGATGCCGCCTCCGCGGCGGCGTCATTCCGCCGCTTCCCGGAGCGGCCAGGCGTTGCGGCTGATGGGAAGCCCGCCGTCCGCGCGAGAGCCGTCGGCGATCGCGAGGCGATGCGATGGCGAGGGCGAGCACAGCGAGAAGCGCCAGCCGTTGGGATCGTCGGCGATATCGGGCTTGAAGCTGATCTCGATCGCCTCGTGCGAGACCTGCATCGCGAAGGCGTCGAGCGGCAGATTGAGCCCAAACCCCCTGGCCTTCAGATAGGCTTCCTTGAGCGTCCAATAGTCGAAAAAGCGTTCGGTCGCCGCCGGCTCCGGCAGTGCGCGCAGCGCCTCGACCTCCTCCGGCGCAAAGAAGCGAAGCGCGGTGGACAGCGGCGCCACCCGCCGCGACACGGTTTCGACGTCGACGCCGACGGATTCATACCGAGACACGACGCAAGCGACGCAGCCGTCGGCGTGCGAAAGGCTGAAATGCAGCGCGCTCGATGTCACGGGCGCTGCGACAAACGGGCGCCCGTAGCGGCCGGTTGCAAAGGACCAGTCGGACGGCGCGACGTTGGAGGCGATCTGCGACAGCGCCAGGCGTAGCATCGCATGCGCGAAAATATACTGCCGTCGATGCCGCTCGAACATGAAGCGATCGGCGCGGATCCGTTCATCGACCGAGAGCAGCCGCCGACACTCCTCGACCGCGCCCGGCGCGTCAATGGATTCGATCAATCCGACAAAGAGCTCGATTCTGTCGTTCGCCATCAATTGGGCCTTTAGCGCCAGGCCGGGGGCAAATCCCCGGTCCCGACGGAAGAACAACTGAGCAAGAATCAACCACGCAGACCGCTTCTAGCGGTCCACCGGGGCGAATTCTTGTCGATTTGCAGGCCGGTTTACAGGCGCAAGCTTGTGCGAGACCCCAAGCTCGACCCGCGAGCGGCCACCTTAGAAAAGTGAAGCCTGACGATTCCTGCGCGCCGATGAGCCTACGTCTTCTCGGCAACCAGTATGTTTTGGAGACCCGTGCAATCCTCGTCGCCCAACGAGGTGCTCCTGAAAAATTCGATTACACCCATAACGACCCCCCGGTCGAAAATATTCGTCCAAATCAAAACGCAGGATATCTTGCTCGGTGGCGCCAAATAATCAAGCTGCAACTGGGTCATTCACAGCTTTGGCGGGTGAGCCCCGTAATCATCCGTGATGGCCGGGACTCCGTCGCGCCAGCCGAGCGTGGTGCAAAGGTGCCGCCGGATGGCTAACGCTTCGTTTCATTTTACCTTGATTGCGGATCGACGTTTCCAACCTATGCCGACACCGCTATGAGTACGGTCCGATGGCCATTTGAGCGCGCCCATGCATTCCGTTGCCCTGCTGACTGCCAGCTATGCCAAGGATATCGAACGCTTTTCGCTGCTCAGCGAGAGCATCGACACCTGGCTCACGGGATACACGCGGCATTATGTTCTCGTTAACGATGAGGATTTGCCGCTGTTCGCGCGGTTTGCCTCCGACAAGCGGGTCATCGTTCCGGCCTCGCGCTATTTGCCGAAATGGCTGTTCGCGCTGCCGCCGGCGCTCCAGTTCATCAGCAAGCGGCGGGTCTGGCTGTCGCTGCTGTCGTCGCCGGTTCACGGCTGGCACATCCAGCAGATCCTGAAGATCGCCGGCGTCCTCAACGCGCCCGAGCAGCGCGTCTGCATCCTGGATTCGGACAATCTCTTTTTCCGCGAATTCGACGTCGGCCAATATGCCGGCGCCGGGAAGACGCCGCTGTTCGTCACGCCGAAGGACATCGGCGCCGATCACCCCCTGCATGGGTTGTGGCTGCGCACCGTCGATCAGCTTCTCGGCATCAAGGACCGCTCCTTCCCGGCCGACGACTACGTCGGCAACGCGCTGGTCTGGGACAAGGACACCGCGCGCGCGATGACCGATGCCATCAAGTCGGCGACCGGCTTGAACTGGGTCCTGGCGCTGTGCCGTAAGAAGAAGTTCTCGGAATATCTGATGTACGGCCACTTCGTCGCGAACTCGCCCGCGCACCTGGCCGCCCATCGGGTTACTCAAGACAGCATCGCGGTCTCGCATTGGGACGACACGCCGCTCGACCGTCCGGCCATCGAAGCGCTGATGCGCGCCGCGAGGCCCGAGCAGGTCGCGCTCTGCATCCAGTCCTATTCATCGACCTCGGTCGATGACATCCGCGACGTGTTCCGGCTCAGCTCGCGCGATCGCCGCGCTCCGAGCCTGGCGCCGGATCATATCGACGACGCGGCCGAGTTCGAGGCAAAGGCGCGCAGCTAGGCTCGCGTTCAAGCGTCTTTCGTAAACTTGCTGATCACGTCCATGAACGGCTTCGGCTTGAACTCGCCGTCCAGCGGCAGCGGGCGGTTCGGCTGCTTGTCCGCGCGGGCAAAGGTGCCGTTGATCCAGCTGTAGCGGTCCGAGAGGCCCCAGGTGAGGATCGAGCGCACCGGGCCGCTGGTCGAGATCGCCGTCAGCAGGTCGTTGACCCGCTTGGCGACGATGGCATCGCGTTCCGCCGGATTGCCCGTCAACTTCTGATCGTCGACGTCGAGCTCGGTGACATACACCTCAAGTCCCCACGAGCGCAGCTCGGTGACGAATTCGGCGAGCCCATGGGTGTCGATCTCAAGCTCGGCATGGAGATGCGATTGCAGCCCCACGGCATGGAGCGGAACGCCCTGGTCGAGCAAGTCCATGATCAGGTGTCGGTAAGCCGCGCGCTTGGCAATGAAGGAGTCCTTGGCGGACTCGATGTCGTATTCGTTGATCGCAAGCTTGACGAAGGGATCGGCAGCAGCCGCCGCGCGGAAGGCCAGTGGAATCCAGCTCTGGCCGAGATGCTGGGTCCAGAACGTGTCGCGCCGGTCCTTCGGGCTGCGGGGATTGTCGGGGATCGGCTCGTTGACGACGTCCCACGACGTCAGCTTGTCCTTGTAATAAGACACGACCGTGCCGATGTGGTCGACATAGGCGCGCTCGACGCCGCGGGTGTCCTTGATCTGCTTGGTCCAGTCCGGAATGTCGTGATACCAGGCCAGCGCGTGGCCGCGCATCGTCAGGTCGTTGTCCCGCGCAAAATCCAGGATGGCATCGGCGCGCTCGAAATTGAACGTGTGTGCATTCGGCCGCAGCATCGGCCATTTCAGTTCGAGCACCGGCACCACCTGGGTGCAATAGGTGCTGATGGCCTCGCCAAGCCTCGGATCGGCCTGCAGGTCCCAGAGCGTGGCCGCTGCGCCGAACCCCTGATTGCGTCGTGCCAGCTTCGACGCCGGCGCCGCCGACACGGAAGCGCCTGCCGCGAGTGCTGCGGCGCCGCCGAGGAGAAATTCGCGTCTGTCGAGCCTGGTCACGGCAGTCCCTTTTCGAGCCAACGCACCATCGTACCAAGCGTCGCTTCACGACGCCGGGGTTTCGTCTCGTGGGGTTAACTTCCGCCGTCTGCGGGGCATGGTTTCCTTCCAGGATCGCGCCATGCAGTTTCATGGAAGGGCAAATTTAACGCTAACGCGCGAAAGCCGCTTCAGAGCTTCATTCGCCGCCCGATCTGCAAACTTATGTGACAATCTTGAGCGATGCTGCGGCGCATTCACTCGCCCCGCAAGGCACCATTCAAGGCCGCATTGATGAACGGCCGCCACACTCGCAAGACCGCCGCCGGTCCCGTGCTCGCATGCTGAACCGCCATTTCTCGATTTATCTCGTCGCCTACATCCTGCCTGCGGCGGTGGGCTTCTTCGCGGTCACGGCCTATACGCGGCTGCTGACGCCGTCCGAGTACGGCGTCTATGTCGTCGGCATCAGCCTTGCCGGCATCCTGGGCGCGATCTTCTTCGCCTGGATCAAGCTGTCGGTGTCGCGCTATCAGGCGATGTCGGCGGAGGTGGATTTTCGCGGGACGGCAATGGTGGCATTCGGGCTCACCGTCGCGGTGCTCTGCGCCACGACCCCGCTGGTCTTCCTGTTCCGCAGCGACCTCAGTGTCGAACTGCTGCTCGCCAGCATGTTCGTCGCGATCATGGCCAATGCGGTCGATGTCGGTCAGGAGTTTGAGCGCGCCAAATTGCGTCCCTACCGGTTTGCCGCGATCTCGATCGTGCGCAGCGTGTCGAGCGTCGGCTTCGGCCTGCTCGGCATCTGGCTCGGCTGGGGTGGATTGGGGCTGCTCGCAGCGTTCGGCCTGGGATCGCTCACCGGCATCATCCTGAACCTCGTCGGCGACCGCACCAGGATCGCGCGCTTCGACCGCAACCAGTTCATGCAGCTGGCCCGCTACGGCCTGCCGCTGACGCTGGCCGGGCTCTCCGTTGCGGTCTATTCGGCCTGCGACCGCCTGATCGTGGCCTATCTGCTCGGCAAGGATGCCGCCGGCATCTTCGGCGTCGCCGCAGACCTGCCGCGTCAGTTCATGGTCATGATCGCGTCTAGCGTCGCCGCGGCCACGGTGCCGCTGGTGTTCCGGTCATTGTCCGACAACAACAAGGAGACGACGCGAGAGCGGCTAACCGAAAGCCTCGAGCTGCTGCTCGTCGTCGTCACGCCCGTTGCGATCTGGCTCGCGCTTGCAGCGGATCAGGTCGCCGGCACGCTCGTCGGCGTCGACTTCCGCGCGGGTGTTTCGGCGCTGCTGCCGACGCTGGTGCTCGCCCGCTTCTTCGGCATCGCCAATCAGTTCTACGTGCAGATCAGCTTCCAGCTCGCCGAGCGGCCCTTCATGCTGGCGGCGCAATCCTTCCTGACGCTGGTGGTCAGCGTCGCCCTGATGGTCGCGCTGGTCGCCGGCTACGGCCTTTACGGCGCGGCGCTGGCGACGCTCGCAACAGAGGCGCTCGGCTTCCTCGTTGCCGTCGTCCTAATGCATCGCGCCCACCCGGTCCCGTTCGACTTCGGCCGCCTCGCCGGTATTGCGGCCTCCGCAGCGGTGATGGCGGCTGCGATCCTGACTGCGCGGTCGCAAGCGGGCGGTACCGGCTTCATGTCGCTCGTCATCGTCAGCCTCGCCGGTGGCCTTGCCTATGTCGCGACCGCCTGGCTCCTCAACGTCGCCAATGTCCGGACGCTGTCGCTGCGCTTACTGCGGAGCTTCAACCGCAAGCCGCTGGGCGTTTAGCTGCCGCTGACGCAGTCGCGCGTGCCTTGGCCCCGCGGCTCTCCGCGACGTGACAGTTCCCCTGTCGCTATTTCTCGACGCGGAAAGCTGTGCGCAAGAGAGAGGCAGTCGCCTCCGCACGTCATAGCCGTGGCCGGAGCTATGTTCGGCGGCGCTTGTAAATCAACGTTCATTCTGCTCATTAGGGGCCTAAATTGCGCTGCAACAAGCGCAACGGGATCATCGACTAAAGTCGATAGCCAGTGAGGAAACTAAATGATGCGCAAACTTACTTTGGCCATTGCCGTGATTGCCCCGATGCTTGGCCAAGCCGCATCGGCCGAGGACACCATCAAGATCGGCTACATCGATCCGCTCTCCGGCGGTGGTGCCAGCGTCGGCGAGGGTGGCCTGAAGACCTTTCAGTATCTGGCCGAGGAGATGAACGCCAAGGGCGGCATTCTCGGCAAGAAGATCGAGATCGTCGGTCTCGACAACAAGACGAATCCGCAGGAAAGCCTGGTGCAGGCCCAGAAGGCGATCGACTCGGGGGTCCGCTTCATTACGCAGGGCAACGGTTCGTCCGTCGCCGCGGCGCTCTCGGACTTCGTTACCAAGAACAACACGCGCAATCCCGGCAAGGAAGTCCTGTACTTCAACTACGCCGCCGTCGATCCGAGCCTGACCAACGACAAGTGCAGCTATTGGCATTTCCGCTGGGACGCAGGCTCCGACATCAAGATGGAAGCGCTCACCAACTACATGAAGGACACCCCATCGATCAAAAAGGTGTACCTGATCAACCAGGATTATTCGTTCGGCCAATCGGTGCGCACCGACGCCCGCAAGATGCTGGGCGCCAAGCGTCCGGATATCCAGATCGTCGGCGACGAACTGCATCCGCTGCTCAAGGTCACCGACTTCTCGCCCTACATCGCCAAGATCAAGGCTTCGGGCGCCGACAGCGTCGTCACCGGCAATTGGGGCCAGGACATCGCGCTGCTGCTCAAGGCCGCGGCCGACGCCGGCCTGAAGGTCAACTGGTACACCTATTATGCCGGCGGTGCCGGTGGCCCGACCGCGATCAAGCAGACCGGCCTTGACCACCAGGTCTTCCAGATCACCGAAGGCTTCGCCAATTCGGGCAACCAGGCGGCAATGGATTTCGAAAAGGCGTTCCGCGCCAAGGTCGGGATTTCGCTGTGGTATCCGCGCGCGGTCAACGAGATGCGCATGTTCAAGGCGGCGGCGGAGAAGGCCAATTCGGTCGACCCCGTGAAGGTCGCGGCGGCACTCGAAGACCTGAAGTTCGAGGTTCTCGACGGCGGCCAGGGCCTCATGCGCAAGGACGACCACCAATTCTTCCAGCCGATCTACATCTCCTCCTTCGGCAAGCTCGCCGCCAACGAGCCGTTCGACGAGGAGAACACCGGCTGGGGCTGGCACATGGTCTCAAAGGTCGACACCGCGCAGGCAATGGTCTCCACGACCTGCAAGATGGCGCGGCCGTAATCACCTGGCCCATCGCTCTCCCGCGGCCGTCACTGGTCCTGGGAGGGCGGCGGGCGGACGGCCTTTGATTGGACGACATTCACCCGGGGCCATCGGGCCCCGGCCAGAGACGAGTGCGCTGTGCTTGAACTCATTGTCATTTCGACCCTGAACGGCGTGCTGTTCGGCATGCTGCTCTTCCTGCTGTCGAGCGGGCTTACCGTCATCTTCAGCATGATGGGCGTGCTCAACTTCGCTCATGCCAGCTTCTACATGCTAGGCGCCTTCTTCGGCTTCCAGCTCACCAAATGGATCGGCTTCTGGCCGGCGCTGGTGCTGGCGCCGTTGCTGGTCGGCGCCATCGGCATGGCCGTGGAGCGCTACGGCCTGCGCAACACCCACAAGCACGGCCATGTCGCGGAACTGTTGCTGACATTCGGCCTCGCGTTTGCGATCGAGGAGATCGTGTCAATGATCTGGGGCAAGAGCCCGGTCGACTACCGCGTGCCCGCTCTGCTCGACTTCCCGGCTTTCACGATCTTCTCGACCAATTATCCCGCCTACAAGCTCTTCATGCTGGCCGTCTCGATCGTGATCTTCATTGCGCTGCTGATCGTGCTCAAGCGCACCCGCGTCGGCCTGATCGTGCAGGCGGCGCTGACGCATCCGCACATGGTCGGGCATCTCGGCCACAATGTCGGCCGCGTGTTCATGGCGGTGTTCGGCGTCGGCAGCGCGCTGGCCGGCCTCGCCGGTGTCATTGCCGGTCCCGCGCTGGTGACGCAATCCGATATGGCCGCGGCACTCGGCCCGATCCTGTTCGTGGTGATCGTGTTCGGCGGCCTCGGGTCGTTGCCGGGCGCGTTCATTGCCTCGCTGGTCATCGGCCTGGTGCAGACCTTTGCGGTGGCGCTCGACGGCTCGCTCGCGAGCGCCTTCGGCCCGCTCGATCCGTCGGCCGGTCCCTCCGTCCTCACCGACATCTGGAACGTCACCATCGCCCAGGTCGCGCCGATCGTGCCTTATCTGCTGCTGGTGATCATTCTGATCGTACGCCCCATGGGCCTGATGGGGACACGCGAGTCATGAGCGCCAAGGTGACCCCGACCTCGACATCGGCATCGAATGCTCCAGGCAAGCCTGCCGGCGACGGCCTGCGCTTCTACGGCGTCTGGCTGCTTGGCATCGCCGCGCTGATCGTCCTGCCGATGCTGTTCTCCTCCGGCGGCTCGCTGACATCGTTCAGCCTGATCGGCATCGCGATCGTCTTTGCGCTGTCCTACAACATCCTGCTCGGCCAGACCGGCCTGCTGTCGTTCGGTCATGCCGTGCATTACGGCTTGGGCGGCTTCGCGGCCTGCCACATGATGAACGCGGTGGTCGCGCACAAATGGCCGATCCCGCTGCCGTTCATCCCGCTGTTCGGCGGGCTCGGCGGCCTCGTGTTCGCAATCATCATCGGCTGGGTGATGACCAAGCGCGCCGGCACCGTGTTCGCGATGATCTCGCTCGGCATCGGCGAGCTGGTGGCGTCGTCTTCGCTGATCCTGCGCTCGGTGTTCGGCGGCGAATCCGGCGTCACCACGGACCGCACCGCGCTGCCGAAGATGTTCGGCTGGTCATTCGGCCCGCAGCTTCAGGTCTATTACCTCATCGCGTTCTGGCTGGTGCTGTCGGCGATCGCGATGTACGCGCTGACCCGGACGCCGCTGGGCCGGATCAGCAACGCCGTCCGCGACAATCCTGAACGCGTCCAGTTCATCGGCTATGATCCCCATGTCGTCCGCTATCTCGCCTTCTGCTTTGCCGGCTTCTTCGCCGGTGTCGCCGGTGGCTTGGCCGCAATCAATTTCGAGATTGCGAACTCCGCCTATCTCGGCGCGATCCAGTCGGGCCTCGTGCTGTTCTCGACCTTCATCGGCGGCACCGCCTATTTCTTCGGGCCGATCCTCGGCGCGATCCTGGTGACCTACCTGCAGCTCGGGCTGACCAGCGTCACCAGCGTCTGGCAGCTCTACTTCGGCATCATCTTCATCGGCATCGTGATGTTCTCGCCCGGCGGCATTGCCGGCCTTCTGATGATGCACCGGCCGCTGGTTCGCGCCGGCACGCTTCGGACCGTGATCCCGTCCTATCTCGTCGCGGTCGTTCCCACCGTGGCGCTCGCCTGCGGCGTCATCCTGGCCATCGAGACGGTCGCGCGCTTTTCCGGCGGTGAGACCATCAATCTGTTCGGCATCGGCTTCAAGCCGCAATCGCCGGTGACATGGATCGTCGCCTTGGTTCTCCTGGTCGGCGGCGGTTTCGTCGCACGGCTGACCTGGCGGCGGATCGCCGAGGCGTGGGACAGGGCTGCGACCGTCGCCCGTGACCGGGGGTATCTGGCATGAGCGGAGCGGCATCAGGAAAGAGCGCAGCCATCGAAGTCCGCGCCGTCGAGAAGCGCTTCGGCAATGTCGGCATCATCCGCGACCTCAATCTGAGCGTCGCGCAAGGCGAGCGTCACGCCATCATCGGCCCGAACGGTGCCGGCAAGTCGACGACGTTCAACCTGATCAGCGGCCATATCAAGCCGACCTCGGGGGAGGTGAAGCTCAACGGTGAGGTGATCTCGGGCTTGCAGCCGTTCGAGATCAACCGACGCGGCCTGTCGCGCTCGTTCCAGGTCACGAACGTGTTCGCGCGGATGTCGGTCTGGGAGAACGTGCGCTGCGCCGTGCTGTGGGCGACCGGGCATCGCTACGCCTTCTGGAAGAACGTCGACAGCCTGCCCGAAGTGCGCGAGCGCACCGCGAAGATCCTGGACGACATCCATCTGACCCATCGGCGCGACGTTCCCGCCGGTCTTCTGACCTATGCCGAGCAACGCGAGCTCGAGATCGGCATCACCATCGCGAGCGGCGCGACCGTCGTCATGCTGGACGAGCCGACCGCCGGCATGAGCAACGCCGAAACGGAGCGCGCCGTGGCGCTGATCCGCCGGCTGACCGAGGGCAAGACCCTCGTCATCGTCGAGCACGACATGAGCGTCGTCTTCGGCCTCGCAGATCGCATCTCGGTGCTGGTCTACGGCCATATCATCGCATCAGGCACGCCGGAAGAGATCCGGCGCGACCCGAAGGTCAAGGAAGCCTATCTCGGCGAGGAGGCACACTGATGCTCGAGGTCAGGGATCTCCACGCCTATTACGGCAAGAGCCACATCCTTCAGGGCGTCGATCTCGATGTGGCCGCCGGTGAAGTCGTGAGCCTGCTCGGCCGCAACGGAGTCGGCCGCTCGACGACGGTCAAAGCCATCATGGGCGAGGTGGCCCCGCAGGGCACGATCCGCTTCAAGGGCAAGGACATCGTCGGGCTGCCGAGCTACAAGATCGCGCGGCTCGGGCTCGGCTATGTGCCCGAACATCGCGACATCTTTCCGAGCCTCACGGTTCGGCAGAACCTCCTGCTCGGCATCAAGGATACGCGCCGCCCCGGCAAGTGGCGGCTGCAGGACATGCTCGACATGTTCCCCAATCTCGCCGCGCGCGCCGACACGGCCGCGGGCGTGTTGTCCGGCGGCGAAAAGCAGATGTTGACGACGTGCCGAACTCTGATGGGGGATCCCGACCTCATCATGATCGACGAGCCGACCGAAGGCCTCGCGCCGCTGATCGTCCAGCAGGTCGGCGATCTCATCGCGCGGATCGCGCAGGCGGGCGTCGCCATTCTGCTGGTCGAGCAGAAGCTGTCGATCGCGTTGCGGATCTCCAAGCGTGTCTACATCATGGGCCACGGTCGCGTCGTGTTCGAGGGCACACCCGACGAGCTCAAGGCAAATGCCGCCGTGCGGCAGGAGTGGCTCGAGGTCTGATGCTCACGTCCCCGTGACGTGCGCGCGCCATGTGACCGCTGCGGGATGCGCATACGCATCTGAATTCTTCGCTACATCTCTCCCGCCATATTCAGGCTATCGTCCCGTTCGCCGGCATCGCGATCGATGCGGCCGATGATAACCAAGAACAGAAGTGGAGGACGTCGACGACGGCCTGTGGGCACGCGCGTCGATGCACTCTGCCAGGGAAGGAGATGCCGGGCATGCCGGGAACACAACTGATCCGTGGAGCTGTCGCTCTATTCGCAGTCCTGAGCGCCGCTTCGGCCGCGATGGCCGGAAACTACGACACCGGCGCGACCGATACGTCGATCAAGCTCGGCCAGACCATGCCGTATTCTGGGCCTGCTTCCGCCTATTCCGCGATCGGACGCGCCGAAATCGCCTACTTCAAGATGCTCAACGACAAGGGCGGCATCAACGGCCGCAAGGTCGAACTGCTCAGCATGGACGACGGCTACTCGCCCCCGAAGACGGTCGAGCAGGTCAGGCGGCTGGCCGAGAGCGACGAGGTGCTGGCGATGTTCTCGATGCTCGGCACCGGCCCGAACATCGCGGCCCAGAAATATCTCAACGCCAAAAAGATCCCGCAGCTGTTCCCGTCGAGCGGCGCCAGCCGCTGGAACGATCCGCAGCATTTCCCCTGGACCACCGGCTCGCAGCCGACCTACCGGACCGAAGGCCGCATCTACGCCAAGTGGATCCTCGCGAACAAGCCAAACGCGAAGATCGCGGTGATCACGCCCAACGAGGACCCCGGCCGCGACTATCTCGCCGGCTTCAAGGAGGGGCTCGGCGAGCACGTCAACCAGATCGTATCGGAAGCCGTCTACGAGACGACGGACCCGACCGTCGACTCCCAGATCGTCAAGTTCAAGGCCGCTGGCGCCGACGTCGTGTTCAACGAATGCACGCCGAAATTCGCGGCCCAAGCCATCAAGAAAATCGCCGAGCTCGGCTGGAAGCCGCAGATCATCCTTCCTGCCGTCTCGAATTCCGTCGGCTCCGTGCTGGTGCCGGCCGGACTCGACAATTCCCTCGGTATCGTCACCGGCGCCTTCCTGAAAGATCCCGGCGATCCGCGCTGGGAGAATGACGCCGGCATGAAAGCCTGGCGTGCGTGGATGAAGACCTACAATTCCGGAGCCGATCCCGCCGACATCTTCAACGTCACCGGCTACACCATGGCGCAGATCATGGAGCTGGTGCTGCAACGGGCCGGCAACGATCTGACGCGCGCGAACCTGATGAAGCAGACGCAGTCTTTCAAGGACGTCGAGCTGCCGATGCTGCTGCCCGGCATCAAGCTCAACACTTCCGCGGAACAGGTGACGCCGATCCGCCAATTGCAGATGGCGCGCTTCAACGGAAAGTCCTGGGAGCTGTTCGGCGACGTGATCGGCGAATAGGATCGACGTCTCGCGACGGGCGGGCAGGGCGCCGGCCTTGCCCGCTCGAGAATTGACTGCATTGCTCCAGCCCGGGTGAAGACATGACGACAGCAACCGGTCCCCTCAGCGGCATCCGCGTTCTCGATCTGACGAGCGTGCTGTTCGGTCCCTATGCCGCGCAAATGCTCGGCGATTGGGGCGCCGATGTCATCAAGGTCGAGCCGCCCGCGGGCGATACCTGGCGCTACACCGGCGTGTTCCGAAACCGCGGCATGAGCGGGCAGTTCATGGCGGTGAACCGCAACAAGCGCAGCCTTGCGCTCGACCTGAAGCATCCGGACGGCAAGGCGGCGCTGGCCAGGCTGATCCCGACGGTCGATGCGCTCGTCACCAATGTGCGGCCGGCTGCGATGGCGCGGCTTGGTTTCGGCTACGAGGCTTGCGCGAAGCTCAATCCGCGGCTGATCTATGCCGCAGCGACCGGCTTCGGCCAGGACGGCCCGTGGGCCGCGCGCCCCGCCTTCGACGAGATCATCCAGGCCGCCTCGGGCCTCGCATCGTCCATCGGATCGGACGAGGAGCCGGCCTTCGTCCCGAGCCTGATCGGCGACAAGATCTGTGCGATGGCGATGGTCGGCGCGGTCTCTGCGGCCTTGTTCCGGCGCGAGCGCACCGGGCAGGGCCAGATGGTCGAGGTGCCGATGCTGGAAACCATCGCCGGCTTCAACAGCATCGAGATGCTGGGCGGCCATGCCTTCGATCCGCCGATCGGCCCGACCGGCTACAAGCGGATGAAGAACCGGCGCCCGGTGAAAACCAGGGACGGCTGGCTGACCATGCTGCCCTATTCCGGAGACAATTGGTGCGCCTTCTTCGAGGCCGTCGGCCGACCTGAGTTGAGCGACGAGCTCGGTGTGCGCGATCCCGTGCTGCGCTCGCAAAACATCGACAAGATCTACGACCGCATGAGCGAGATCGGGCCGACCCGCACCACTGCGGAGTGGGAGGACTTGCTGCTGCGGCTCGACGTGCCGCACACGGCATTCGCCAAGCTCACCGAGATCGGCGAGCAGCCGCATCTCGCCGCCGTCGGCTTGTTTGCGGAGATCGATCATCCCACCGAAGGACGGATCAGGCAGGCGCGCCCCGCGACGAAATTCTCGGAGAGCCCGGCCGGAATCCATCGCATGGCGCCGCGCCTCGGCGAGCATTCGCGGGAGGTGTTGCGCGAGGCGGGCTTGAGCGATGCGGAAATCCAGGCTGCGGTCGACAGCAAGGCAGTCGGGGTCGCGCCGTAGGCCGTTCAGGAACCATCTCACAATTCTCTGTGATGACGGTCACATCGCGCGGCCCGAGTCGCGGGCCTGACACGCGGTTCATCCCACCGGCCGACACTGTGCCGCAGTGATTCGTGCGCAGCCCAGGCCAGCCGCGGCCCCGGGCCACCTTCCGCCTGCGCGACCCCTCGTATAAGAGAGATTTGCCGCTTCGAGGTCCCGATATTGCCGGATACGGAACGCAAGGTGGCTGCGATTTCTTAATCCAAAGATCGCAATCTGATCGATAAGAGCGCGGACTGGTACTGGACCGGGGTATGGCATGAAAGACCTGATGACGACGGCGCAATCCTCCACGGCGATGCGGCGTTGCCGGCCCTCCGGACGTGTCGCGCTCGCCGCGGTCGCCGTCCTGACGGCGCTGACCGCCAGCGCCGAAGCAGCCAAGCAGGCGCGCCAGCCGGCCGAGGCGGTCGCGCCGCGGCAGGCCGGCGATCCGATCATGGCGATCGTGTCGATCAAGAGCCAGCAGGTCACCTTCTACGACGCCGATGGCTGGATCCTGCGCGCGCCGGTGTCGACCGGCACCACGGGACGCGAGACGCCGGCCGGCGTGTTCGCCATTGTCGAGAAGGACAAGGACCACCGCTCGACCATGTATGACGATGCCTGGATGCCGAACATGCAGCGCATCACCTGGAACGGCATTGCGCTGCATGGCGGACCGCTGCCCGGCTACGCCGCCTCGCACGGCTGCGTGCGCATGCCGTTCGGCTTTGCCGAGGGCCTGTTCGACAAGACGTATATCGGGATGCGGGTGATCATCTCGCCCCACGATACGGTCCCGACCGAATTTTCTCACCCCTCGCTGTTCGTCCCGAAGCCGGAGGCCATCGCAGCCGTGCCCGGCCGGGCCGACAAGTTGTCCGTCGAGGCCGAGGAGGCGACGAGGGCTGCCGACGAGGCCAAGAAGGCTGCCTCAGCCGCCGCGAAGGAAGCTTCGTCGCTGCCTGCCGCGCTGCGCAAGCTGGAACAGCAGAAGGCCCGCGCGGACGCCGAGCTCGCCTTCGCCGACAAGACGCTCGCGAATGCCAAGACTGATCAGGCCCGCGCCAAGGCCGAGGAATTGAAGCAGAGGGCGGCGACCAAGGCCGCCGACGCGGCGACGCAGCTCGACGCCGCCAAGGCTGCCGCGCAGCCGAAGCGCGATGCCGTGGCCGCGACAAAGGACGCCGCCAAGGCCGCCGCGACCAGGAAGGCCGAGGCCGTCAAGGCAGCGACCGACACAAAGCTCGCGGGTGAGCCTGTCTCGGTCTACATCAGCCGCTCGACGCAGAAGCTCTATGTGCGGCGAAACACGCACAAGCCGGCGCCCGACGGCGGCGGCGAAGTGTTCGACACCAGCATCGAAGTCCCCGTCACGATCCGCAATCCCGAGCAGCCGCTCGGTACGCATATCTTCACGGCGATGGCGAAGTCCGGGACGGGGCTGCGCTGGAGCGTGGTCACGATCGAAAACGGCGACGAGGCCCGCAATGCGCTCGACCGCATCACGATCCCGCAGGACGTCTGGGATCGCATCGGGCCGACCGCGTTGCCGCGCTCCTCGATCATCATCTCGGACGAGCCGCTGAGCGCCGAGACCAATTACCGGACCGAGTTCGTGGCGGTGCTGAGCGACCAGCCGCAAGGCGGCTTCATCACGCGCAAGCCGACCGCACCTGCCATGATCGCCAGCGATGACGGCTGGGACAATGGCGGCAACGGCTTCGGCTTCTTCTACCAGCGTGACCCCTACGTTCAGCCCGCCAATCCGCGCCGGCAGCGCGGCCAGTACCAGTATTACCAGTCGACGCAGCCGATGCAGCGAAGCTGGTGGTAACAGGCCGCCCGCGGCGGCGTCTCTACGCCTGCGCTTCGATCACGATCGCCTGGATCTTGCCGTCGACCGCTCCGGATCCGTGCAGGGTGCGGAGCGTCTCGGCAACGAGGTCGGTCGCAGCCTGAAGCTTGGCGGCATCTCGCGCCTCGATCTCGCTGCGCAGCGGCGTCCCCTGGCAGAGGGCGAGCGCGACATATTCGGGCGAGGGCGCGCGGCTCGTTTCGGATCGCGTCTCGATCGAGATGTCGCGGAAGCCTGCGCGTTCGAGATCACTCTTGATGAGGCTCCTGTCGTAATAGCCGTGCGGCGTGCGGACCATGAATCGCGGCGGATCGTCGGGAAACAGTTTGCCGAGCGCGACGGTCGCCTCGTGCGTGACCACATTGTCCTCGATGCGGTCCCAGACGTTGAACACGAAGGTGCCGCCCGGCTTCAGGACGCGCTTGACCTCGCCATACGCCTTGACGCGGTCCGGAAAGAACATCGCGCCGAACTGGCAGCAGACCACGTCGAACTCGGCGTCGCCGAAAGGCAGCGCCATGGCGTCCGCCTGTCGCCAGGTGATGCGGTCGTCGTTGGCCTGGCGCTGGGCGGCAACGGCAAGCATGGGCTCATTGAGGTCGGTCGCGACATAACGAACGCCGCGCGGCAGTGCTGCGGCCACGGCGCGCGTCACGGCGCCGGTGCCCGCGGCGATCTCCAGCAGCACGGCAGGAGTGCGGGCGGCGACGCGCTTCGCGATGTCCTCCGCATAGACGGAGAAGATCATCGGCACGAGATACTCGTCGTAGATTTTAGGAATGGAGCCGGCGAAAACCTTGTCAGTGTCGGGCATGATGGCCTCGCTGCAGGTTCGGTCACGGGGAGCATGTTACCATGGTTTCCCGCCCGAGCCAGCAACGGCGCAACCTGCCCGCGCCCGTCTTACGATTTGCCGCCGCCGACCTCGCGGATCGGCCGGGTGCCGTCCCAGTTCAGCGCGGCCTGACGGACCTTCTCGAACAACGGCCCCTTGGTGCCGCTGATGTCCGAGGTTTCGATCACCGTGCCCGGATGGGCCTGGGTGTCGAAACAAACGAAGCGCCCCTTGCCCCCGCCGATCTGACCCTCATGGCCGATTACATAGCCAAGCCCGAGCAACTTGTCGTAGAGCGCCTGCCGCGAAGCCGGCGCCGGTCGCCCCAACCGCGGCAAGGGCCAAGTCCCGTTCGGCCGTCAGGCCACGGCCCGGGAGATCGCCTATGCCGTGCTGTTCTTCCTGTCGGACGAAAGCGTCTACGTCACCGCGCAGACGCTGGCCGTGGATAGCGACCTGAGCGGGATGTGAAGTCTGATCGGGCTACGGAGGCTTCGCAAGGCCGCGTGTGAATGCTATCCAAGTAACCATGAAAACCACGCTGCTGAAGACTGAGAACTACACCCGCTCGCCCTGGAAGAACGGCGGGGGCGTTTTTACTGATATCGCAGGCGCCTGGCGCGCCGATGTGGCGGCGAAGGATTGGGACAGCCTGCTGTGGCGCTTTGCCTCGACGCCGATCGTGGCGCCCGGGCCGTTCTCGCACATGCCGGGCATCGACCGCCTGCAGATGGTCGTCGGCGGGCGCGGGCTCGTGCTGAGGTCGCCGACGCAGGAATTCGACGAGCGTGAACCTTTCACGACGGTGCGCTTCACCGGCGAGATGGAGATCGTGACCGCGCTCGAGGCGGGTCCGGTCGAGGTCGTGAACTTGATGGCCCGGCGCGGTGCGGCGGAGATCGCGCTTGTGGCGCTGAAGGAGCCCGGCGAGCGGCCGCTTCCCGCCGGCACGCATCTGGTCTACGCGGCGGTCGGCGTCGGCCGCGTCCGTCTCGGAAGCGAGGATTTTGCGATTTCGCACGAAAACACGCTGAAGGTCGAACTCGCCGAGGCATCGACCCTCACGCTCGTTTCGGGCCTTGTCGTGCTGGGATCGATCCGACTGGTCGGCTAGAACGTGCGGCGGCTGCGCACAATCCGGGCAATCGGCCAGGTTGACGATTTGGGGGCGGAACACGATATCTGCTGCTATGCAGACCGTCGAAGCCCAGGATATGAACGTGCCGACAAGTATCAATCCCAGCACCATGTCCGACGGTGTCGTCGACTGGCTGACCAACGGCACGCGCGACGAGCGCTTTATCGACAACATTTTTGCCGAGATGTGCATTCGTTTGCAGCAGGTCGGCATTCCGCTGAAGCGGTCGACGTTTCACGTCCTGATCCATCACCCTCAGTGGCTGGGGGCCCGCTTCATGTGGTCCGATGGCATGCGGGAGGCGGAAACCGCGCTGGTCGATTTCGACGTGCGCGAGCGCTCCGAATACATCGGCAGTCCCGCCAACGAAATTCAGAACGGTGCAACCGAACTCCGTGAGAATCTCGAACGCGACGTCGCACTCGGCCGCAAGCACGCGCTCTATGACGAGATGCGGGCGAAGGGCCTGACGGACTATGTCGCCTGGCCGCTCCATCACACGCTCGGCAAGCGTCATCTCATCACTTTCGCGACCGACCGCCCCGGCGGCTTCGACGATTCGCATATCGCTGCGCTGAAGCGCGTGCTGCCGGTGTTGGCGCTGGTCAGCGAGATCCGCATCAAGAACCGCCTCGCGCGAACGCTGCTGGAGACGTATGTCGGTTCGCATGCCAGCGAGCTGATCCTGGCCGGCGCCACGCGGCGCGGTACCGGCACCACGGTGCGCGCCGCCATAATGATCTGCGACCTGCGCGATTTCACGAGGATCTCCGATAACTGGCCGCGCGACGACGTCATCGATCTGCTCAACGATTATTTCGACGCGATGTCCGAGCCGATCGCGAAGCACGGCGGCGAGATCCTCAAATTCATCGGCGACGGCTTGCTCGCGATCTTCCCGCTTGATCAGCCCGACGCCTGCGCCAATCTGCTTCGTGCCGTGACCGAGGCGCGTCAGGCCATGACCGCGCTGAACGCGCGCAACAATGGCACGGGGCGCGCCCCGCTGAATTACGGCATCGGCGTCCACGTCGGCGATGTCATGTACGGCAATATCGGATCATCCAGCCGGCTCGACTTCACCGTGATCGGTCCCGCCGTCAACATGGCCTCCCGCCTCGAAGCCCTTACGAAGCAATTGGGACGCACCGTGCTGCTGTCGCGCGCGTTCGCCGAACTTGTCGAGCCGCAATTCGAGCTGGAGCATGTCGGTCAACACGAAGTGCGCGGCTTCAGCGATCCGATCGAGCTGTTTGCCTATCACGGGTGAGGCGGATCGCGATCTCAGTCACGCCTAGGTGAACGCGGCGAAGAACCGGATGGCAAAGAACGCCCCCGCGGCGACGGCGGCGGTGGCGCCGATCGCGAAGACGATCCGCAGACTTTCATCCATCGTGCTGGTTCCTTGAAGCGACTCCGGACTCCGCAGGGGTGGGCTGGAGCCGGAGCCGCCAAAGTGCCGGCGTTATGGGGACCCCGGCGCTGACCAATGTGCGGCCGATGCTCCGGTTCCTATTCGCGAAGACGGCGGCCCCATCGTGGGCGCGACGAATTTCGTCCGGTGGGACCGCCGGTCGGCTTCGCGCGTGAGGAGGTTCGCGTGCCGACATGAGAGATACGTGGGACGCACATCAGGTTTTCCGACTGGCCACCTTAAATTCCTGTCATGTGGTCGGCCACGGTGAGATACGGCTCGAAGGGCCGAAAGTTTCAAACCGCGCCCGAGAATGTTTCGCGTGCTGCGTGATCGCATTAGGAACGAGGCCACTTCGCGCGACGTTGGCCCGCACACACGAACCAGGAGTTTTCCATGAAGAAGATGATCATCGCGTCCGCCGCTCTCGCTCTGATGTGCGGCTCTGCTTTCGCCCAGAACACCGGTCCCGCTCCGCAGTCCGACAACATGCAGAAGCCGGGCATGCACAACACCGAGAAGGGTTCGATGCACAAGGGCACGACCGGCATGAACACCGGTACAAACGGCATGGCCAAGGGCGGCATGCAGCCCGACGCGTCCGGCCAGGGCGGTTCCGGTCCGGGCAGCGACCAGGGCGGCACCAAGGTGGCCCCCGGCAATATGAAGTAAGTCGGTCGTTACAATGCAAATCGAGGGCTCCGCAGATTGCGGGGCCTTTTTTGCCTGCAGTTTGCGTGCCTCGCACAGACGGCGAACATGGCCGCGATTTAACCGCCGGGCTTGAGTTCTTTTGCTGATCGGAAACGTATCTCTGCATGGGTGTCGCAGAATGCGGCACCATGATCCGGAGTCATCGCATGCATCGTCATTTGTCCATCGCGGCCCTTGCCGCCGTTGCCGCACTCACGATCGGCGGAGCCTACTCTGCCGCGTCCGCAAGAGAACTCGTGCAAGACAGCTACTGCCTGCAGGGACGCCAGTCCGGCTACCCCGGCAATTGTCAGTTCTCCAGCTATCGACAGTGCATGGCGACTGCGAGCGGCACCAACCAGGGCTGCGGCATCAATCCGATGAGAGCCTACGCACCGCAACGCCAGACGCAACGCGTCCGGTAAAACAGTCAAAGCGAACAGGGGCGCCGGCAACGGCGCCTTTGTTCGAGGTGCCAGGGGCGATCATGTCTCGGATCCTGCAATGGTTCTTTCGAAACCGAAAAACCGGCGAGATCACCATCGCCCAGGCGCCCAATCTCGTGCTCTGGGTCGTCATCGTGGCCGGCGTCCTTCGCTGGATCTGGCCTTGGCCAGGCACCTCCGCCACGGTCCTGGACATCGTTTTCAGAGGCGGGCTGGTGGTCTGGGCACTCGACGAGATCTTTCGCGGCGTGAATCCATGGCGTCGCTGTCTCGGCGGAGCCGTGCTGATCTATGAGCTCGCGATCCTTCTGTGATCGCAGGCGCCCTCTCACTGTTTCGATCCGGTCCAGCTTCCGACGCATCCGTCGGACCGCCTGAACGTGCCGGACCCGCTGCGGCCCGAGAACCGGCCGGACATTGTCCAGCTCAAACCTCCCGCAGCTCCCGTTCCCGACACGCCGCCATTCGGACTGACGCGCCCGGTGCCGTATTGCCCCACCATCGTGCCGCTGGTGATGACCACCGTGTCGGTGGAGCCGGCGCAGGTTTGGCCGACGCTGGTCAAGACCCAGGCTCCGTCATAACTGCCGCCTCCGCCGCTCCGTTGCGGCGCGCGACCCGGCGCTTCCTCGGCCGGCGCGCTGCGCCGTGCGGGCTTTGCGGGCTCGGCGGCACGAGGCGTCTGGCGCGATCCGGACAACGACTTTTCGTCATTGCCGATGCTGCCACCGGCGCTGCCCGACTGCGCATGCGCCATATCAGGCACGGCGGCAAGTGCAAGCCCGGCTGACAACAGGGTGCCTCCAAGAGCACGTCGAATCTGGTTTTTCATCTTGCATGGGTCTCAAATGGATTGGCTTCGAATGCGTCGGTTTCAAATGAGCAGCCCGGACGATCGATCCCACCGGGATTGGGCCGCGCCAGCAGCGTAGCAAGACTTGCCGGTCGGGCCGCAGTCGTCAAGCGCAGCCTAATCCGCTGCCGGGACTGCTCCGCGGCCGATCGTATTGCCAACGCGCGCATGTGCCACTACGCTTTACCACAAGTAGCTTAAACGGTCCCGCGATCGGCCGCACGTTCATGCCCAAATTCCTGCGCATCGGAGTCCTTCAGTCCAACGTATCCGGCTACACGTCGAAGGCGTGGTGCGTTCGGCGGGTTGGTTCAGCGGTGTTCCTGAAGTGGGGCGCCGTGGAGGTGCAGGGCGCCGGCGATGGGCGAAGAGTCTACTGGACGCGACTGCCGCAGCAGAAGACAGTTCGCTGCCGCACGCCGCAGCGCGCGCAGGACTATGCCAAAGCCGCCATCGCCCGGCGCCGCAGCCATCGCTACGAACCGCTGGCCGGACCGATCACGCTGCGGCGTCGATCCGCCGAGCAGAGCGCCGAACTCAAGCAGGCGCTCGCCACCATCCTGATCGTTGATATCGTCCGCTCCACCGAACAGGCGGCGAAGCTCGGCGACGCGCGTTGGACCAAGGTCATGGGCCACTATTATGCGGCTGTGCGGAAGGAGCTGAAGAACACGCGCGGCAAGGAAGTGGTGACGACCGGCGACGGCGTGCTGGCGACATTCAAGGCGCCGGCTTCCGGCGTGCGCTGCGCGACTGCGATCCAGAAGGCTGTGCGGACGCTCGGGCTCGAGATCAGGGTGGGCCTTCATGCCGGCGAATACAGTGTGAGCGGGGGCGAGATGGTCGGTCTCGCGTTTCACATCGGCACGCGCGTCGCCGCCAAGGCGCGCGCCGGCGAGGTCCTGGTCTCGAGCGCGGTCAAGGAGCTGATGGCGCAGTCGGAGATCCGCTTCAGGGATCACGGCGTGCATCAGCTCAGGGGCGTGCCGGAGCGCTGGCGGCTATTTCGGGTTGAGGATTGAAGGGATCGCCGCCTATCCGCTCGGAGGTCGCGGTCGGGCCGTTGCGAAGCGGTGCCCGGAGTGCCTAGGAGTCCGGGCTCCGCTTCGTTCGGCACCGGGGGCGGGAACGCGCCCGATGTCACGCAAAGCATAGGCGCGGGCAGATCGCCCGCATTGACCCATCTCAAACACAGGGAAGGCCCTTAAGGAATCATCCGCAATTTCGCCGGCCGCGGTTCAGGCGCATAAATACGAACATGCAGCGCCAGATTCTCTTCACCTGCCCGCACACCGGCATGAACGTCCAGCATCGGATCGATGACGAGTGGCCCGAGAATTTCGAGCCCGCGGACAGCTACCTGTCCGTGAGGTGCCCGGCCTGCATGTCGCTGCACTTCGTCAACAGCACGACCCGCAAGCTGCTCGGTGAGCGGAGCGCGCAGCCCGTCTCCATGCCGCGTTCCGCCTGATTGATTCGTCGATTGCGCGGCGATGTGGCGGGCGTGTAGCCGTCAGTGGATCGCCGCGTACATGATGGCTTCCTCCGTCGCCTCCAGCCCGGAAAATTCCTCGACCACCTTGCCCTGCCTGCACACCAGGATCCTGTCCGACAGTGCCATGATCTCGGGCAAATAGGAGGAGATCACCACCACAGCCTTGCCCTTGTCGGCCAGCGAATTGATCAACTCGTGAATCTCGACGATGGCTCCGACGTCGACGCCCCGCGTCGGCTCGTCGAAGATGATCAGCTCCGGATCCTGGATCAGCGATTTGGCGATCACGACCTTCTGCTGGTTGCCGCCGGACAATTCGACGACCTTGGCCTCGTCGCCGATGGCGCGTACCTTGAGCCGCTCGATCCAGGACTTCCCGGCCGCGGTGCTTTCACGTCGTGACAGCCAGGTGCGTCCTTTGGGAAACTTGGCGAGCAGGCCGAGATAGATATTGCGCGCAATGGATGCGGTCTCGAAAAATCCTTCGACCTTGCGGTCTTCGGTGACGTAGGCGATGCCGGCCTGCACCGCCGGCGCCGGCACGCGGTAGCGGACCGGCTTGTCGCCGAGGATCACCTCGCCGCCGTGGAAGAAGTCGCGCTTCATGACGCCTGCGACGATCTTGAAGGTCTCGGTGCGCCCGGCGCCGACGAGACCGAAGACGCCGGTGATCTGGCCTGCAAACACCGACAGCGAATTGTTCTTCACCATCGGCGCCATCTTCAGGTTCTGCACCGTCAGCACCCGCTTGCCCGAAGGCCGCGCCTGCGTCTTGCGCGCGCCGTAGAGCGTGTTCGAGAGGTCCCGCCCCACCATCGCCTGGACGATGCGCGCCCGGTCGAAGCGGGAGGCGTCGTCGGTCACGACGTGCTTGCCGTCGCGCAGCACCGTGATGCGGTCGGCGAGCAGCAACGCCTCTTCGAGCGCGTGCGAGATGAAGATGATGGAGACCCCGCGCTTCTTCAGGTCCTTGACCAGGTCGAAGAAGTATTTCTTCTCCTCCGGCGTCAGTGTTGCCGTCGGCTCGTCGAAGATGATCACCTTCGCCTTGTGCAGGACGGCGCGGGCGATCTCGACCATCTGCTTCTTGGCGGCGCCGAGGCCACCGACCGTCGCGGTGGGCGTCACGTCGAAGTTGAGCGATTGCAGGAATTGCTGGGCCGCGATGTAGATGCCGCGCAGGCGGTTGTAGAACTTCTCCTGGCCGAGAAACAGGTTCTGCGCCACTGTCATCGTCGGCACCAGGCTGTTCTCCTGGAACACCATGGCAATGCCGAGATTGCGCGCCTCCAGCGGGGTCTTCAGGGTGACGTCGGCCCCGTCGACCGTCATGGCGCCGGAGGTCAGCGTCACGACGCCGGCCATCACCTTGGTCAGCGTGGATTTCCCCGCGCCGTTTTCGCCGACCAGGGCGTGGATTTCGCCGCGCCGCAGGTCGAAATCGACGCCTTCGATGGCAGGCACGCCGGCGTAGAGCTTGGTCGCCTTCGATAGCGACAGGACGAGGTCGTTCATGCGCGGGCCTCCTCGCCAAGTGTTGCCAGCGGCAGCCTGATGACGCGGCCGGGGCCCTTTGCGATCATGACGAGGTGGTCGCCGACTTCGACGGCGGCGACGATGCCGTGGTTGACGCCATCGGCGCGGCTGTGGAGCGAATAGCGGGGCAAGCCGTCGGCTCCGAGCCGGATGACGAGGCCGTATGACCGCGGCGGCGCCCAAGGCTTCATCACGCCCATGGTCTTGATGTGGGCGCCCTGCAGCGGCTCCTTGAAGGAATTGCCGGAGCGCAGGCGCGGCGCGACCCAGAATTCCGGGTCGATCTCCGCGATCATGCGGCGGCGATAGGCCGGCTCGCGCAGCACGAATTCGACCAGCTGCGTGCGTGCGGTGAAGGCGGTGAGCCAGAAGCCGCCGCCGCGCGCCGGCGAAAGCCGCGACGGATAGACGGGGAGGTGGCGGAGTAGGTCCTTGCGGCGTCCGTCCGGCGCGATCGAAACCAGGCGATGCCGCCAGCTCTCGCTGACGAGCACGGCATCGTTGTTCGCGATGGCGCCGAACGCGTAGCCCAGTCCGCCGGCAAGCTGCGTGATCGCGCCGGACTTAGGATCGAGCCGCAGCACCCGGCCGGTCCTGCCGAGCTCCATCAGATCGCGTGCCCAGTCGCCGACATCGTGCAACGACGATCCATCGGTTGCGATCAACGTCCCGTCGCTGGCGGGAGCCAGCGCATTGACCGCGTGCAGCCCTTGCATGAAGGCGGCGCTGGCCGTCTCGGCCGCGGCGTTGTCGTAGAGCCGGACCTCGGTGCCGCCGAGCGCGACGGCGAGGCCACCACCCGGCAAGGATGCCAGCGCGGAGATCGGCCGCTCGAAGGTTCGAACCGTCGTTGTCGAGTCTCCGGTCAAGCGTCTCAGCCGGGGGCCGTCGGCAATGAGCAGCGAATTGCCGTCCGCAGCGAGATCCTCCGGCGCGTCGCATGCGAGCAGGATCTCCGCCTGCTCGAGCGCCTGGTTTGGCTTCAGCGCTCCGTCGAAAGACGGGACGGTGATGGCTGCCTCGCCCCGGCCGAGGAAACGGTTGGCGAATTCACTGATCGCGGCGATCACGACGGCTTCCCCCAGCGCTTGTCGTACTGCACGAAGTCGGGATCGGCATTCTCGAGCTTGAAGCGGCCGATCCGGTTGTTGGCGATGCCGCCGAGATAGAGATAGCCGCGATGCTCGCGCATCGAGGTGATCATGGGATGGTTGAGCCCCTTGAGGTCCCAGAACGATTCCAGGATCTTGCCCTGCTCGTTGAACTTGACGACGCAGCCGGTGTTGATGTTCGGGAATAGCCATTCGTCGACCGGCACGCGCTTGGCCATGCGCTTCCGGAAGCCCGGCATCTTCCAGGCGAGATCCAGCGACGGGCTGCGCATGCCGACCAGCGCCAGCCAGTAATTGCCGTCCGAGGCGAGGTTGATGTTGTCGGGGTAGCCCGGCAGATTGTCCATGACGATCTCGACGTCGCCCTTCTTCGGGCCGGCGAACCAGTAGCGCTTGATCGAGCAACCGAACGTCTCCGCAAACAGGATCGATTGCCCGTCGCTGGCGACCGCGACGCCGTTCGGGAATTTGAGGCCGCGCAGCGCGGTGTGGGTGGTGCCGGTCTTGGTGTCGTAGCAGATGATGCGGCCGTTGCCGCGCGCCTCCAGTCCGTCCACCGGCCACTCGTCCATCTCGTAGCGCACCGTGGCTTCGGAGAAGAAGATCAGGCCGTCGTCGGTGATGTCCAGATCGTCGGCGAGCCGCAGGCGGCTGTCGTCGTTCACGGAATACAGGCTGCGGTTGGTCTCGTCGGTGGCTTTCTCGACGGTGCCGTCGGGTGTGATGCGATACAGCCCCATGCCGCCGATGCAGACATAGAGATTGTCCTGCTTGTCGAACGCCATGCCAAGCGGCTGGCCGCCGATATGGGCGAACACCTCCATCCGCTCGTAATCCGGCGGGAAGAAGCGGATGATGTCGCCGTGACGGGATCCGGCATAGAGCACGTCGTTGCGATCGAGGATGACGTCCTCGGGTGCCTCGATCCGGCCGAGGCCGATCAGCGAGACGTCGCGCAGCCTGTCGTTCTGCTCGAACGGCCCGCCGCTGCCGATTTCGGTCGGCGGGGGAGGCGGCAACGCGTGATAGGTGGGGGCAACATAGACCTTGCTGATGATCCGGGTGCGGTTCTTCTGCCAGCGGATGTCGACCATGGCGGCCGCCAGCAGGATGGTCGCCAGCGCCATGCGGTTGACGCCGCCGCGCGCGTTCATGGCGGTCAGCCCGTTGGTGACGAGGAGGACGATGAGCACGCCGACCATGGACTTGACCACCGAGCCCTTGCCGCCGCCGAGCGTAATGCCGCCGAGCACGGTGGCCGTCAGCACGATTACCTCGAGGCCGACGCCGATATCGCCGCCGACCGTGCCGAGCCTTGCCGCGAAGAACAGCGCGCCGATGCTGGTCAGCACGCCGCTCGCGACGTAGCAGAGCGCGATGGTGCGGCGAACCGGAATGCCGGAATTATAGGCCGAGCGCCGCGAGCCGCCGATCGCGGTGATGTGCCAGCCCGGCCGCAGCCGCGTCAGGAAGATGTGACCGAAGATCGCGATGACGATGTAGACCAGCGCGACGCTGGGGATGCCGAACACGCTGCCGCCGCCGATGAAGTCCCAGGACGGAATGTCCGGGAAGGCCGACGCGATGGCGTTGGAATAGCGCTGGATCAGGAGCTCATAGGCCGAGCGGTAGATGATCAGCGTGATCAGCGTGGTGATGAAGGCGCGCAGCCTGAGATATCCGATCAGCACGCCGTTCACAGCGCCGAGCAGCCCGCCGACGATCATGGTGGCCACCACCACGGCGGGGACCGGCCAGTTCAGCACGTCGAGCAGATAGAGCGCGCAGAAATCCGTCAGGGCGAAGATCGAGCCCACCGAGAGATCGATGCCGCCGACGATGACGACCAGCGCCATGCCGAGACCGATGAAGCCGATCTCGCCGGCCTGCCGCGCGGTGTCGGCGAGGCTCGCCGGCGACAGGAAATGCTCGAGCGAGCGGCTGAGTGCGAAGCCGATGATCAGCAGCAGGATCACCGGGATGGCGGTTTCGGTCCATCGTTTGGAGAGGATCTCGCCGAGGAGATGGTCCGGCCAGTAGCGGTATCGGAGCCGCGTCAGTGTCTCGCGCATCGGCCTTCCCGGGAATTTTCATCAGATAAAGTGGCGCGCGCCCCGGGGAAGCCCGGGACGCGCAGTCATGCGACAATCACTTCTTGAGATCGGAGAGATTCCAGCAGGTCATCTGGTTGTCGGCATTCTCCCTGGTGATCGGAATCAGCGTGGTGTATTCCGAGCCCTTGACCGAGCCCGCCTTGACGCCCGACGACAGCAGCCATTTGATGGTGCCGGCCATCTGGGCGGCCTGCGTCGGCACGTCGTAGCTCATGTCGAGATCGAACGAGCCGTTCTTGACGAGCTCGCAGGCGCCCTTGCGCTCGCCGCCGCCCGAGGTCGCGAGGAACACCTTGCCGGTCAGCCCGGCTTCCTTGATCGCAGCGGCGGTGCCGATGTCCATGCCGTCCCAGAAGCCGACGATGCCGCAGAGATCCGGGTTCTGCTTCAGCACCGTCTGGGTGATCGCCTTGGCCTTGGCGGCATCCCAATCGGCGGCCTGGCTGGAGACGACCTTGATTTCGGGATGCTTGGCGAGGACGTTCTCGACGCCCTTGAGCGTGTAGGCGCTGGCCGCCGCCGACAGCGCGCCCTGGATGATGGCGATCTTGTTCGACTTGCCCTGGCAGGCCTTCACCACGCCCTCGGTCTGCCGCTCGCCGATCTCGATCCAGTTGGCGCCGACGAAGGCCGAGCTGCGATAGGCCGAGCCCATGTTGATCTGGATGACATAGATGCCTTCGTTCTCGGCGCGCTGCAGCAGCTTGGCGTAGGTCTGCACGTCGGGATTGTGGATCACCATCACCGCCGGCTTCTCCGAGATCAGCGAGGTGACGGCTTGCGCGCCGGCATTGGTATTCCAGTTGGGATCGCGGATCACGAACTTGACGCCGTACGGCTCGAGCTCCTTCTTGAGCCCGGCGTACCAGCCTTCCGTCAGGTCGAAGTTCATCGCGACCGGCACGTAGGCGACGGTCTTGCCGGCCAGCGCTTCCCGGAACGGCTTCTGGAACGGTTCGTCGAGGCCCTGCTGGGCGAGGGCCGGAGCCGCGACGGCTGAAAGCGCCAGTGCGGCGATGCTTCCAAGCGCGAACTTATGAACGCTGGCCATTGTCTTCCTCCTTGTTGGATACGCGTTTCTTCGGGCAGATCAGATGTCGCCCTGTTGGGCCGTTTCTTCGTTTCGTGGATTGAGCAGGGTGTCGGTGATGACGGCGATCAGGAGCACGAGGCCCTTGATGAGGTTCTGGCCGGCATAGGGGATGTTGAGGATCGTCATTCCGTTCAGCATCGTGCCGATCAGCAGCGTGCCGATGATGACGTTGACGACCCCGCCGCGCCCGCCCGACAGGCCGATGCCGCCGAGCACGACGACGAGGATGACGTCGTAGATCAGCGTCGAGTTGAAGATGCGGGTCGGCATGGAGTTGACGGACGCCGCCAGCACGAGGCCGGCAAAGCAGCCGATCAGCGCGGCGAGGACGTATTGCAGCACGATGATCGGCCGCGACGGGATGCCGGTGACGCGCGCCGCGAACGGGTTGTCGCCGATCGCGTAGATGTAGGCGCCCCAGCGCGTCTGGCGCAGCAGCACGAAGACCACGACGCAGGCGATCGCGAACATCACGATCGAGGTGGGAATGCCGAGGATGCTGCCCTGGCCGAGCCGCTCGAAGCCGGCCATGCCGTCGCTCCATTGCACGACGTCGAGCTGGAAGAGGGCGGCCTGTCCGAGACCGGCAACGAACAGGCCGGTCGCCAGCGTCGCGAACAGTGGCGGCACTTCAGCGTAGGCGATCAGCCAGCCGTTGACGAGGCCGACCGCGATGGCCAGCAGGCCGGCGGCGAGCAGCGAGGCCGGCAGCGAATGGCCGTTCTGCACCATCTGCAGCACGAGGCCGCCGGGGACCGCGAGTGCCGCGATCAGCGACAAATCGATGCCGCGGCCGATCACGACGATCGCCATGGCGAGGCCCAGGATGCCGAGCACCGCCACGTTCTGCAGCAATGTCAGCATGTTGTCGGCGGAGAGAAAGCCGTTGAGGAAAACCGAGAAGGTCAGGAAGAGTGCCGCGAAGACCGCGAACACGATCTCCTGCTGGCTGACCCGAACGCGCTTCATCGTCGCCTTCCCCGGGCTCGGCATCGCGCGTGCGGGATCGCCGTCTCGGCGCGCGCTTGCCTCCCCCCGTCCCAAGTTTTGTTTTGCGCTTGATAGGCGAGAGCGCCCATCCTGACTTGCGTCAACGCGCAAACCTTTTGCGCAGGCGCGCAAAGAGTCTTGCGTGAAGCTGACAGCAACCTAAAATCGGTCGGCAATTTTTGTGCGCCGCACAGATATGTCCCGACGTAACGGGCCGCCGATGGATCTCGTGTTTACGACCGAGGAGCTGGACCCCGCCAAGCGCTTTGCCGCCTGGCAGGATGCGATCTGCGACCACTACGTTCATGTCGACGTGAACGCGGTGAAGCCGGCCGACTATCAGGGCTTTATCCGCGAGGCGCAATTTGGCCCGGTTACGATGAGCGACGTCTTCCTGTCGGAGCAGCGGATCTCGCGGCGCGAGCGACACATCGCAAAGCTCGACAAGGATTGTTACTACGTCCAGTTTCTGCAGCAGGGCAACATGGACGTGCTTCAGGCCGGCCAGACGCTGGTGACCAGCCCGGGCATCGGCGCGATCTTCTCGGCCTCCGATGCCTACGACCTGGAGTGCTCGAACCAATTCCGCTCGTTGTATCTGGAGATCCCGCGCAAGGAGTTTTCGTCGCGCTTCGCCGAAGGCAAGATGCCGTCGGCGGCAACGATCGCGACGGGGCGGGGGCTCGGCCGCATCGCCGCCGAATTCTGCACGCTGCTCGCCGCGGAAGCCTCGAGCCTGGAGGAGGCGGCGCGAGGCCGGCTCGGTCACGAGTTGATGGACGTGCTGGCGCTCGCGCTGGACATGGGCGACAAGGACGAATTCTCGGAGGACGCCACCGCCCGCAACGCGCGCCTGCGCTCCGTCAAGGCCTGGATCGAAGAGCACCTGACCGACCCGGATTTGTCGCTGGAGAAGATTGCCCGGAGCAACGGCGTCTCGCTCCGGCACCTGCATTATCTGTTTCGCTCGACCGAGATGTCGGTGTCGGAATGGATTCTGAACCGCCGCCTGCAGCGCTGCTACGACGCGCTGATGCGCCCCGAGCTGCGCGCGCTGTCGGTGACCGAGATCGCCTATCGGCTGGGCTTCAGCAGCTCATCGCATTTCAGCACGGTGTTTCGCAGGAAGTTCGGCCACAGTCCGTCCGAGCTGCGCCGGCGGCAGACGACGTCGATCGAATAGGGCAGGGCGCGCGTCGGCGGCTCCGCATTCCGTTTGCGATCTGTCCCGGTGCGCCGGTAATTGTTTTACAAGTGAGGCTGGACGATCAGCGACGCGCCACGGCAGCTTGCCCCGCTGGCATCTCGGGTCACGCCGACCAGCGGTCCTGCTCCTCCCGGTGAGCTTGCTCGTTCAACCGGTCGGCCAGCTCGTCCGCGATCTCTTCGGATTCCGCCGAGGCCACCGGCTCGCCCTTGTGGGTCCGGAGCTTGGTCTTGTCGGCTTCGATCGGGAAGTCGTCAGGTGTCAGTCCGGTATCCTTGGCGGTGGGCTTGGTCATAACGCGCCTCGCTGTGGTCCTCGCACCAGGGAACAACTCGCATCAAGGCAGATCGTTGCCTCCAAGAGTTGCCTCCAAGAGCTGCCTCCAAGCTAAGTCCCGGTCGAAGCCCCCGGCCGGTATGCGAATGCCCCCGCGGGAAGGCAAGGACCTCACCCAGGGGGCCCGCCGCCGGCGGGCGTCCCGACAGGATGCGCCACAGGCGCGCGAGCGGCCGCGCGGCGGCCGGGCCGGGCTATTTCTCGACCGCCCCGGTCCAGTCCTTGAAGCCGCCGAGATTGTAGACCTTCTCGTAGCCCAGATCCTTCAGCAGCTTGCCCGCCAGCGCCGACCGGCCGCCGGACGCGCAGTAGAGGATGACGGTCTTGCTCCGGTCGAACGCCTTGTCGTGGGAGGGCAATTCCGGATCCGCGCGAAACTCCAGCATCCCCCGCGAGACGTGCACGGCGCCCGCGATCTTGCCGCTGGCCGCGACCTCGGGCGCATCGCGCACGTCGACGACGAGCGTGTCGCCGTTCTTGATCATCTGGGCCGCCTCGTCCGACGTGATCTTGGGGACCGCCGCGTTGGCGGCTTCGATCATTTGCTTGACGCTGGTGGGCATGGGTTCTCTCCGTGACTGCTTCCGGGTGCAGGATAGCATGTCGGCGGTGCCTGGCCTCCTCCTATCGGAGGATCGCCGCATGGGGGACAAAGGGGCCGCCGGCAGACCAACGCCTCATCGCTCGCCCGTGCCCTTGCAGCGCTGGCACTTCACCACCTTGTCGCCCTTCTTGAGCAGGCCCTTGCCTTCGCAGTTCTTGCATTTCTGCTTCTTCTTGATGTTCGGGCCTTTTTCATTGGTCATGGGGGTCTCCTGCCGCCAGACGGCGGCCGTGCGGGGGCTCGGCGGAACGATGCGACATGAAGTCCTACACTTGCGCTGCTTTTTTCTCCACAAGCCATGTCGGAACCCCGGGCCTCTGTCCGTCTTGAATCCGTGCCGCCTCGAACCGGAGTTCTGCGTAAATGGCCCCCCGCGCCAATTGGAAAGGCTTCCTGAGATTGTCCCTCGTCACCTGCCCGGTGGCGCTCTTTCCGGCCACGTCCGAGAGCGAGAAGATCTCGTTCAACCAGCTCAACCGGCAGACCGGCCACCGCATCAAATACGTGAAGGTCGATGCGGACACCGGCGACGAGGTGCCGAACGAGGACATCGTCAAGGGCTACGAGCTCGAGAAGGGCCAGTACATCGAGGTGTCCAAGGAAGAGCTCGAGGAGATCGCGCTGGAGTCCACGCGCACCATCGAGATCGACGAATTCGTCGCAAGGTCCGACATCGACCCGCGTTACCTGATCCGCCCCTATTACATCCGGCCCGACGGCAAGGTCGGCCACGACGCCTTCGCGGTGATCCGCGAGACCATCCGCGAGATGGACAAGGTTGCGATCGGGCGCGTGGTGCTGACCAACCGCGAGCACATCATCGCGCTGGAGCCGATGGACAAGGGCCTCGTCGGCACCCTGCTGCGCTACCCCTACGAGGTGCGCAGCGAGCAGGACTATTTCGACGAGATCCAGGACGTCAAGGTCACCAAGGATATGCTCGATCTCGCCCGGCACATCGTCAACCAGAAGGCCGGACGTTTCACGCCCGAGAAGTTCGAGGACCATTACGAGACCGCGTTGATCGAGCTGATCAACGAGAAGCGCGCCGGCAAGGTCATCCGGCCGAAGGACCGGCCGAAGGGCGAGAACGTGGTCGACCTCATGGAGGCGCTGCGCCGGAGCGTCGGCAAGGCCGCCGGGAAGGAGGTCGCGCCCTCGAAGGCGGACAAGCCGGCCAGGAAGCCGAAGAAGGCCGCGGCCGGCCAGAAGGAGATGCTGATGCCGATCGCGGGCAAGAAGGCGGCCAAGGAGACGTCCGCGAAGAAGCAGGCCTCGGGGGCGCGGCGCAAATCGGCATGAAACATCCGGTCACGCCGGACGGTCGATACTTCGTCGTCCGCGGACGCCTGTGGCGGATGGCCAATCCGCATTTGGGCGAGCGGGAAACGTCGGAGCTGGTCAAGCGCCTGATGGCGGCGCGGCGAGCCGTCCGCGACGCCAAGGCAGCGGCCGATGCCGGGTCCGAAGCGGCGGCCCATCGCGCTGTCGACGACGCGAAGCGCGCCCTCGGCGAGCGCGGCCCGGTCTGGTGGCCGGACGGCGCTCCCGATCTCAACCGGCACATGGCGAAGAACACGCCCTACGCCGCATGGTATGCCGAGGTGCAGCGGCGCAGAGCCTAGCCGTCGAATGGAAGCCGGCGGTCCAGTCTCCACGGACCGTTCAGGTACTCCCAGACCAGCAGCCCGCCAACGGCACCCGCGCGCGGCACAAACCCGGCGCGAAGCTCGTCGTAAAGACCGCGTGCTGCTGCGGCCGTAACCTTGTTCTGGATGGTGACATGCGGCCGCCAGCCCTGGCTGTCCTGCCGGGACAGCTCGCCGCCCATGGCGGCCTGCAGCGCCGTCCGCAATCGCGCGAGTTCAGGGCAGGCGATCTCGATGGCGACACCGAAGCCGAGCAGGCGAACGCCGTCGCACAGCATGGGTAGTGGCGCATCGGGCAAAGCGAGATCGCCCAGCCTGTCGGTCTGCGCCGGCGAGAGGCGATGAAACAGCGTGAGATGCGCCGGCAGCAAGTTGCGCGCCGGCGGGAAATGCGCGCGGCGCAGCCCGTCCAGCCAATCGAAGCTGGCAGGGTCCAATTCAGCTGTCAGGATGAATGTCCGATCCATGCGAACAGCGGTATAGCGATCGGTGCCGTGTCAGCAATCTCCGTCCCGGCACTCCGGGCAGGTGTCTCCGACCGCGTCCAGGACGTCGCGCAGTTCCGCGATTGCATCGTCCGGCGCGACGCCGGGCGGCGGCGCCTCGCGGGCAAGGTCAATGGCGTGTGCGAGCGCATGCGGATCGGCCCGGTCCTTGGCCCAGCCGTGCTCCTCGCATTCGTGGATGGCGCCGGCCTCCTGCAGCACGTTGAGCGCCCATCCACGCAGCGTGCGGATCGCCGGCCGCATGTCCTTCGTCATCAGCATCGAGATCGCTCCTTGCTGGGACGAATCCGCCCCGCCCCGGCTTGTTCCCGGCGCTTAGCACGGGTCAGGGATTCCCAAACGGCAGGGCCGGGCTTGTCCACGTGTTCCCCTGGGGCTGTGGAGAATGCGAAGGATGGGCGGAGGGATCTGCAAACTGCAGGCACCCAGCGGACCAGGCGGGATTTCCATCCAGAGGAACCCGCTGCCGAGCGGCGGCTTATGTCGTCATCCAACTCGGAGGAAAAGCCATGGCCATAGATGCGTTCGCTGGCACCACGCCGGTATTCCTCCCGGAGCGTTTCTTCGTGGGCCGCTTGGAAGGATGGGTGGTGGTTGAAAGCCTTGTCGGCGGGCTTTTGAAGCGAGCGACGATCAAGGCTCATGGCGAGTTGGACGCGGACACCGACACCGTCGTCCTGACCGAGACCTACACCTTCGATGACGGCCATAGCGACACGCTGCGCTGGACGATTCACAAGCTCGGCGAGGGCCGGTACACCGGCCACGAGAATCGCCTGGAAGGCGAAGCCACCGGCGAGCAGGCCGGATGCGCCTTTCACTGGAAGTACACGCGCGATACGCCCCAAGGCGATGGCAAGTCGTTCAAGCTGAACTTCGATGACTGGTTCTACGCGATCGATGACCGCGCCTGCATCGTGCGCGGCAGCGCCGGGCGCGCGGGGATTCCGTTTGCGACGGCGCATGTCGCTTACAGGAGGATTTAGGCTTCGCTTCGCCGGGAGTTAGTAGCGCGCTTGCCGAGCCGGAGCTCGCGAAGCGAGCGAAGGCGGTTGCGGTAGCTCACGCAGCATAGAAGGAAGTCGAACCTCCGCAGTCCTAGCGCTAGTCGCCTTTGAACGGGTCCTCTAGCGAAGGAGGTTCTGAAAGAACGATCCGTTCAGGAGCGTCCTCCGGCGCGGGCGGAATGCCCGCAAGGCGTTCGCTCAGAACCTCGGCTACCTTCTCCGCGACCCCAATAAAGGCGCGTAGCCGCTTTACTCTGTCAGTCAGCAACTTGCGCTGCTTCGCGTTAGCGTCCGGCGCCTTTTCCAAGTCCCAAGGGCTGGAAACGACACGTATTGCGATCTCAGGCGCGCCGTCGTCGCTAATGCCCTCCGCCAGCTTGACCCATTCTTGCGCCTTGTCAACTGCGGCTCCTGCTGCCTCTTCGAGGCAATAGCCAATCAAGACCTTCGCTGAGTAGTCGAGACCTTCCACCGTCTCCAGCCACTTTTCTTGTTCAGGCGTTGTCCCGGATGCACTTGGGGGGCGTGCAGGCCGAAAGTAGCGCGGCGTCTCATCCTCTGGGTCAAGGCTTTCAACGGCACGGATGATGGGCTCCAGATCTTCAAACGGACGCCTGCCATCCGGAAGCGCGGAACGATGTCTCCAGATTGCAAGAATCGCGTTAAAGGCTTCATTTTGCGCAGTTCTCGTCTCGTTACCAATGGTGGTTTCCGCTCTCAGGATGAGATCGGAGAGATGATGCGCCATCCAACGACCGAGAGTATCAGTGGAGTCGTCAAGGCCTAGCTCTTTAACGAGCCTGCGGCCGAGCTCCAAAATCTGTTCAGACCGTGCGGAAGTTTCCATCGCTACCTAGGAGATAAAGTTTAGCTCGGGTCGGTACATTCTCTTCTTCTTTGTCGGCGCTTTCGTACGGCTGGTATCGACGATGCCGTCCGATCTGAACCTCAATAATAAGGTCGCGGTCCAGCTTCTTCAGCATCTGTTTCACAAAATCCAGCGATCCTCTAAGTCGGCTTCCTCTATCTGGGTTTGCCCGCTCATGCGGTCTGCCGTCATCGTAATGTCCCCAGACCTGGGTTTCCAAGGTGCCTGCTCCGCCATTTTCACTCCAGTGTCTTTTGTCGGCATCAGCCTGCAGCCCCATTAGGTCGGTAATGAAAGCGGCAGGTTCTGGCGGCGGAAACGAAATTCCCCCTGCCCAACGGTCCATCTCGTCCAATCGCGTAGTTTCGCTGTTCTTTGCTATCCACCCCTCTAATTCGAAGCCTGGCTCATTGATTTCGAGGCGATCATCTGCGGTCGGAATGCCGTACGAATAGACGTCGTCTGCAGTGGCGAGGGCTCGAAGCAGAGCATCGGACTTCTCACCACAAACCAGCGCGCTGGAAACCCGCATTGACTGTTCCCACCAATAGTCAGCGATGCTCCAGGACCCCCACAGATTCACCCGTCCGGCCGATCGTACGGCGTTATCGAAATCAGTTCCTGTGACAATTCGTTGGTTTGGATCATCTTTGTCGCGTCCGAGCCATCCAGGCACTTCGAGTGGCTGGTAGTCCCGGCGATCCCAAAGCCATCGTCCATCTTGTCGCGTCAGATCGTGTCGCGAGAGCCAATCTGCGAATTCATCTTTCTCGCCATATTCCGAATTGCTGTGCGTCGGGGTTGTACGCAACAGGCGGCCGGCGACGATCATCATAGCGTGATACGCATGATAGAATTGAAGATTGTCGGCTCGCGGATAAGAGCCGTGTGAATGATGAGCATGTCGCTCTTCGTAAAGTTTACGGCGCGCCCGCTCGTCCTCGTCCCACCGCCCTTTCGCGCCATAGGCAAACTCGTTCCGGATAATCTTGAGCGCTTCTGTTTCGATTTCGCCCTGCGAAAGTGCAAACACACGGCCTAACGGACTAAACCAGTAAGGCCCTATGTCGATGCCGAAATAGTATTTGTCGTCGTCATCTGTTGGATTGTCAGGCTTCCGCGGCACCACGCGCGAATAGCTTTTTGAATCAATAATTGGCAGCTTTGACTTGTTGATGCCCCTCATGCGATCTACGAGTGAATTGTCATCGGCGAGCTTCCCAGCCGCAACGAGCTGCAGAATCGTGCGAGCGGCCAATCCTCGAATAAGAACGTGTGGTTGCTCCTCCGACGTCAAATCAATGAGGCGATCGGCGTGCTCAGTTAATACCTCTGGCGCGTCTAGTGCAGCTCGCGAGAGTCCTATGAGCAGCCATTGCAATGCATGTAAGGCATAGAAATATAGCCGTGCATCCACAAATGGACCGCCGCTTCTGGCCAAAGCGATCTGCATAAGCGATCCGAGAAGATCGCGACGGTTTAAGCGACAAGTCTCAAGCACGGCATGAGCCGCATCCCACCGAAGCACCGCCTGCGGTGCCGCGAGCGCAGCCCAAATATAGCCTGCGATCGATGCCCGAACATCTTTCGGTGGCGAGAGTTCAGCAGTCCAAGATCCATCGCCATCTTTTTGTTCTAGGACGTCATCCAGGAGGGCCATGCCAAACGTCAGCGCCTCAAGTGCCTCGTCCTCGGAAAGTTTGATCGCAATTAGTCCGATTAACGAGAAAAGACGATCAGTTTCGATCAGGTCAGAAGTTTCTCCGATTGCGGATAGGATGACATCAACAAGTTCGCCGCGCCCCAAGCCGGTCAGCTCACATGCCGCGTCTAAGGGCAACGTTTCGTAATAGTGGTTCTTCCGGATCGCCATGCAATACCGGCGGCAAAAGACCTTCAGTGTACTGGCCAAGGCATGCAGAATGGCAGGACGACCTTTCCAGTTGGCCGGTATCTGCTCCAAGAGATGCCTAAGGCCATAAAGATCAAAATCTGGCGTGTTAGCGAACGCTCCGATAAATGCGGCTTCTGATCCGGCGGGGATTCGGTGCATCAGTTGCCTGAAAAACTCTTCGTGGATCCATGGCGTATCGGTTTCTTTGAATGACTGATATGCCTGCGAGATCCCATCGGGGGAGGTCAGCGTCTTAGATGCAAATATCCCGTCCCAATCGCGCTCAGAGCCGCTACGTGTTGATTTCGAAGCCGTTTCGTATCTGTGCGTATCGCGCTCGACCTTTTCCTCGCGACGCTTCGCAGAAGAGATCGCTTCTTTGATGCCTTCTAATGACAGGCCGTGAGCGCTAGCAACCGCATCCAGCTTACTCAGGCTCGATGCGTCGTCTGCCGAAAGCCGTGCGTACCGATAAAGGATTTGAGCGGCGGTGTTTTTCTCTTGCGTGTCCTGGCAATTCGATAAGACCTGCCCCAGCAGCTCATCGTAGTCCCACTGAGCTCGAAAGCTTACCAGAGGCAACCACGTCACGTGCATCGATGACGCCGCGGCGCACAAGTTGCGTTACCGCAACAGGCAATAGCCGCTCATGCCAGCCAAAACCGCGATCCCGCCATCGGCTCAAAATCGCGAACGCCGACGATGGACACAGCCCACAAAGCGCACGAATTGTTGCGTTCCACGGGAAGTGTTTGTCACGAACGACATAGTCGTACGTGAGCTCTGCGCAACGCGAAAACTGGTATGCTGCGATCGGACTTGGCCGATTTGGGCGCGAAGCTCGGTCTGCCAAATCAAGGAGAGCCTCCCAGCGTGCAAGATTTTCATCTCCTATCTTGCCGGCTACTTCGACCGCCTCGTTGAAGTAAGCCTTTGCCTCGTCTTTACTGGTTGTGAGAACAGCACGCGCCACCGCCAAATACCCGTCAGCCTTAGAATCCGCATTTGAGCGCTCGTCACGCGTTAGCGCGAATGACTCGGCTGCATAGGCCAACGCGGCTGGCTTTGTTGCATCGCTCTGCGCACACAGACGAACGAGTGAGTTGAGCGTCGGTGTGAATAACGGACGTTTTAGCCCTTCCTTCCATTTGTTTAGCGAAGCAATGTTTTCAGGCAGGGCGGTGCCAATCAGGTGAATGATATCCATCCACAGCAGCGCGATCTCATTTGAGGTGTGCAATTCGTCGCGATAGTAGTTACTTTCTGCCCTTCCCGCGGCCTCTATAGCGCCTTTGAGCTCGCTTGCGAGATTCTCCGCTGTCACGCGACGAAGCAAGGCCGATGCCCAGAGTTTGTGCCACGGCAGGAGCGCGCCGATATCCTCTTCAAATTCTTGAATTTCACGAGACGTAGAATGCCTATTGTTCTTTTCGATCTCGATCTTCAAATTGGTGTGGGCTAAGTCGATTAGTTCGAGAGGCTGGTTCAACAAGGCAGCCCGAAGAGCGTATGCTCTCAACAATGGAAACCTGGACTTAGAAAAGCGCGACGCCAATCCTTGTGGAGGAGTTGGCGGCAAATAACGCGAAAGAAGATCGGCCGTTTCCTCCTGAGTGAAAAGTCCAATTCTAAGCGATGCTTCGCTAATGGCCATGACAGCATCTAAAGACGCATCTATTTCATCCCACCCGCCGTCATTGCCCAGTCCTCGACGCTTCTGAGAGAGCCAGCCGAAGCACTTCTTGACAATATCGCGAGGCGGAAGTCGCAGAACCTCTCGCAGCTCTGTTGCAACTGCAAGAGCGAGTAGAATGTTCTTACCCGACGCTCGCGCCATCTCATCAAGTTCAGAATATCGCCCATGGTCGATCAATCTGCGTGCCACGAGCCGACCGATGCGATAGGACACCTCCGGCGGCTTCCAACCCTTCAGACTCTCAGCGCCGTTTTTTGGTCCGTGAATGTTGATGTGCGCAAACGTTAGCTCGACGATGTCTTGATCTACGACGGATTCGTCCTTTCGCTCCTCCGGTTTTAGGCGGGCCCAGTTTTGCAACCATTCATGCGCCATCCTGAGGCGGCTTCTTGCATCACCCACGAGCTCCTTACGTCCCGATAACAGCGCTGCCTCATAGGCGTGGTGTGAACCGAGGCAGCCGGATCCAAACGTGCGGCGCGAAACTATTTCCTGAATGAGGTCAAGCTCCAGGAAATCGGCGGCGAGATCCGTATTCGCCTGCAGAAACTTCCGCTGCCGCTCATCACCCGCAGTTTCACCCCCAGCCTTCAAAGCTAGCTTGGCGGCAGGCAAGTAGCGTTGAGTACGGAGGCTGGCCTTCAAGGCAAATTGCAGCCGTTGCAGCTCAATATCCCGTTTCTCGAGCGGCCTGCCTTCAGGCAGAGCGGAGGAGGACAGCGCTAGATCGACGAGCTCGTCAAATTGACCAGCTTCGAGCATGAGTTGCGGCAAACTTGCTGCGACGTAGGCGCTCTGCCGAGCTAGAGGCCGCAAGCTTGCAATGAATGCACTCATGGCCGAAGCCGTAGGCCGGAATTGTTCTTTAAACCACGTTTCGGCAGGCTCATCTAAGAATTGGATGGTTTCGCCCGAGACGAGAAGTGGACGTCCGATGTCGTATGCAAAACTTTTGATAGCCTCTGGCTCGATGCCAGACATTCCCGAGAGAACTTGGATCGGAATCAAAGGACGCAGTGCAGCTAGGCCGCTACAGATTCTCTCCACCCTCGCTGCTTCCATGGGACCAGAAGTGTCCTTCAGCCGCGCTATGGCGTCGTTCAGGAGGCCCGAGATGGCGTCTTCCACGCTTGTCGGATTGGGGCCGAGCAGGCGCAATGTCTCCTGAAGCGGCAAATCGCGCGAAAGTGCTAACGCCTGTACCCGAGGATTCTGAGAGCTTAATCGGTGAAACTCGTCGACGTCGCGGTCGCTCGAATCTGGGAAACGCTGGCGCAGCAATTTTTGCGTTTCCGCTCGACTGAACGGCTGTAGTTCAACCGCCACTGTGCCATAGGGCGGATCGAGCCGCTTTTGGCGGTGTGTACGGCACAGAAAGACGAGCCTCACACCGTCCGGAAGTGTCGCTCTAATCAGGTCCTTTACAAAAGACCGAGCCTCGCCAATTTCTTCCGCGGCCATCTCTGCGTTATCGGCGGCGTCGATAACGACGCAGAGGAGCGCGCTTGGGTTAGCTAGGCGAAGCAATGTTGCCGCTTGACCTAACCGATGAATGAAGGCCTTTGTGTAAGCGCTCGCATCAGCGTGGGTCGTTGGAATGAGAAGATGGCAAAGACCCTTTGATGACAGTTCATTTGCTATTTGAACCAGAGCGTCGCGGTGACGGTGTCTATACCCAGTTACGCTTCGATATTGACCGTTACCAAAACAATCATACAAAACGCATTCAGACCCAGCCGGAAGGTTCAACCCAATGCGTGTTGCAAATACAGATTTGCCGACGCCGCCCGACGCATGAACGATCACCGGTCGTTCAGCGCGAACAATCCGCTCAACGAGTTCGGCTTCCTGTTCTCGCGCCACGGCATTGAGAACATTTGCAACCAGGCAAGGAGCCGGAAACAAGAGACTTTCGTCAGTCTTGAGTGCCCTTAAGACATCGATCTTTGTTATTGTCGGGTTCTGTTCAGCCTCGGATAGCGCCCTTCGGGTTACAAGCTCCTTCAATTGCGTCGGTGCGTCGACATCGGAGTCGGGCAAATAGCCGCTGACGTCCTGGAAGAGAATGTTTCGTTGATCCCAGTAATCGTCTTGCCGATCCTCGAAGCGTACGAGCTTGCAAAAAGCTTGCAACTGCGATCCGGCAAGGCGGGCAAATGCTTCTATCTTCCGTAGCTCGGCGGGATGTCGCGGTGCTGCTCCGTTTGCCGCGTCCGCGATAGTCTCCACGATTGCTGAGCTGATGGGTCGGTTCGTTACAAACCAAAACTCAAGCTTTTCGCTGGAAGTGGGATGTTTCTCTTGGATCGCTCGGTACCGCGTTGCGAAACCGGTGATCGTCTTTTCTAAGCCACTCGCCGTCCAAGGATCAGTTGCATGAAGCGTTGAGTGCTTGAGCTGCATGTAGCGCACGAGACGCGCCTTGGAGATGTCTTCGCTTCCATAATATTCAGCAATGTCAATCAGCTCCTCGCCTGCCTCGATTGGCGTATCACCGGCTCGCTCATCTGGCGAAGGGCCTTCAATGCTTATCGCCACCAGACCGCTTTCGGCGGACAGGAGTTTTAGGCAGCGGCGCGCCGCCCACAAATAGTGAAACTGATCGCCATCACGGCTAGGACGGACGAGGTTCGTTTTTGACATTGCTCGCGAATCCACAACCCGAAGCAGCTAAAATACTTGAGAGCTTGTTTGCAAGTTCCTGATCTGTCCCAGCACGCAGCTTGCTATCCATCCTCCTAATATCCCCTGCCATGAGATCGGTCAGAGTCCGAACAAGCTCGTCCTCAGTCGCAAAGACGGCCACCAGATTATAGTTCGTGCAAACATCGTAATGTTCGTCCTAGCGGGAAGGTGAACTCACCGCGACCTTTCGCCAACCGTTTAATAACATTCAGATTTGGTGGTGAGCCACCCGACGGTGGCGGACCGAATCTAGATCCCCTTCTGGCTGGTGGGCCCGGCAGGACTCGAACCTGCAACCAGACCGTTATGAGCGGCCGGCTCTAACCATTGAGCTACAGGCCCCGCCGCGAGCGGCTCGCGGGAACGCGCGGCCGGCAACGGTGCGCGGTTCGTTTACAGGGATGGGGGCGGGGGTGCAATGCTGGCTCCGGCGGGCGGGAAACGCCGGGGCCGCATCGCCGACGAGTTCTAGATAACCGAAACTGGCGATGATGCCTGTATACCCCTGTTTTGCCCGACGAAGCAAAACCGCCTCATGAAGGTCCGTTTTTCGGGTCCGCTAACCCGTTGAAATCACTGGGCTCGTCTACTGTGCATGGGGTTGTTTTGCGACTTTTGATGTAGGAGGGGCCCTCGCGAGCCCCTCCTGGTGTTGTGCCAGCGGTGACGCCGGGGTCCTTCGCTAGTCCACCGAGACCCCGGCGAACTCCACCACCTTGCGCCACTTCTCGGTCTCGTCGGCGACCAGCTTGCCGAACTCGGCCGGTGTCATCGGCTTGGGGATGCCGCCGACTTCGGTGAGGCGCGCGACCACCTTCGGGTCCTTCAGCACGTCGCCGACGGCCTTGTTGAGCGTTTCGATCACCTCGCCCGGCGTGCCCTTCGGCGCGGAGATGCCGTAGAAACCGAGCGATTCGAAGCCCGGCACGGTCTCGGCGATCGCGGGCACGTCGGGCACGCTCGGCCAGCGCTGCGGCGAGGTCACGCCCAGCGCGCGAACATTGCCGCCCTTGGCCTGCTCCAGCGCGGAGGGCAGATTGTCGAAGATCAGCTGCACCTTGTTGGAGATGATGTCGGGGAAGGCGATCGCCGATCCGCGATAGGGGACGTGGATCATGTCGCACTTGGTCATCGCCTTGAACAGCTCGGCCGACATGTGCACCGAGGTGCCGTTGCCGGAGGACGCATAGGAGATCTTGCCGGGGTTGGCCTTGCAGTAGTCGATGAACTCCTGGACCGTCTTCGGCGGGAACGCGTTGGAGACCACCAGCATGTTGGTGAGCTGCATGATGCTCGCCACCGGCACGGTGTCGCGGATGAAGTCGAACGGCAGCTTCTTGTAGAGCGAGGTCGAGATCGCATTGTTCGGCGCGACGAACAGCAGCGTGTAGCCGTCGGGGGCTGCGTTGATCGCGGCTGCGGCTGCGATGTTCCCGCCTGAGCCCGCCTTGTTCTCGACGATGAATTGCTGGCCGAGCTTGTCCGACAGCGCCTGCGCCATGATCCGCGCCACGATGTCGACGGGGCCGCCGGCGGCGAAGCCGATCATCCAGTGCACGGGGCGTTCGGGATAGGCGGCGGACGCGGGAGGCGTGGCGCTGAAAAGAGCTGAGAGAACTGCGAGCCCGAAAACACCTTGACGCAAAATTCGCAACATGACGCCTCCCATTGTTCTATTGTCGTTGGGGGGCATGCTTTCACAAATCCGGGCCGCTGCCTACTTCGCCGCAAGTCGGTGTTGACGCAGGCCCGCCGGGAATGACCATGAGATTCGCGACGACCCTTCTCGCAGCCGTGCTGCTCGCAGGCCCCGCTGCCGCTCAAACCGGAGGCACCGACATTTCGACGACGACGATCAGTCTTGGCACTGCCACGCCCGGCGGCGGCTTTCCGCTCTATGGCAACGCCTTTGCCGAGGTGATGAACGCCGCCGATCCGCAGATCGCCATCGCGCCCCGCAACACCAAGGGCAGCAGCGAGAACATTCCGCTGCTGGAGAAGGGCGAGCTCGATCTCGCGCTGGTCGCGGGCGAGCCGGCCTACGAGGCCTTTGCCGGCATCGGCCGCGCGCCCGTGCGGCTGAAGATCCTGACGGCGATCTATTCCAACCCCGGCATGTTCGTGGTGCGCGCGGACAGTCCTTACAAGACGATCCGCGATCTCGTGGGACAGCCCGTCGCGTTCGGCGCCAGGGGCTCGGGCCTGCCGATCCTGGCGCGCTACGTGCTGGATGGGCTCGGCCTCAAGCAGGACGAAGACTTCAAGGCGGTCTATCTCGACCGCGCCGGCGACGGCCCCGCGATGGTCGAGGACGGCCGCGTCGCCGCGCTGTGGGGCGCCGGTATCGGCTGGCCCGGCTTTGCCGCGGTCGCATCCAGCGCCTCAGGCGCGCGCTTCATTGCGCCCAGCGTGGACGAGATGACGCGCATCCGCGCCAAGCATGCGTTCCTCAAGCCGCTGCTGGTGCCCGCGGGCAGCTACCCGAAGCAGGACGCGCCGATCGCCTCGCTCGGCTCCTGGAGTTTTGTCCTCACGCGCGAGGATCTGCCTGATGATGTCGCCTATCGCCTGGCGAAGACGCTGCACGGTGTCGAAGCGGTTTTCTGCAAGAAGCTCGCCCAGGCCTGCGAGACCACGGCCTCGAACACGGTCGCGGCAGCGCCGAGGCCGGAGCTGATCCATCCGGCCGTCATGGCATATTTTCGCGAGGTTGGAGTGATGAAGTAGCTCGCGACCACACCCGAGGTCGTCATGCCCGGGCTTGACCCGGGCATCCACGTTCTTGGCGCCGCACGAAAGATCGTGGATGGCCGGGACAAGCCCGGCCATGACGACATTCCCGGTTTTGCCAGCTGTCTACTTCTTCACCAGCGGGCACGCCGGGTCCGGCGGTCCGAACGCCTTGTCGCCCGAGATGGTCGTGAGGATCTTGTAATAGTCCCACGGATATTTGCTCTCCTCCGGCGTCTTCACTTGCACCAGCCAGAGGTCGTGCACCATCAGATTGTCCTCGCGCAGCTTGCCGTTGCGGGCGAAGAAATCCTCGATCGGCTTCTCGCGCATCTTGGCGGCGACCTTGAGCGGATCGTCGGTGCCGGCTTCCTTGATGGCGTTGAGATAGTGCATCACGGAGGAGTAGACGCCGGCCTGCCACATCGACGGCATCTTGTTCAGCTTGGCGAAATAGCGCTTCGACCATTCGCGGGTCTTGTCGTCCATGTCCCAGTAGAACGAGGTGGTCAGCAGGAGGCCTTGCGCCGCCTGCAGGCCGAGGCCGTGGATGTCGGTGATCAGGGCCAGCAGCGCCGCCATCTGCTGGCCGCCCTTGAACACGCCGAACTCCGAGCCGGTCTTGATCTCGTTCATGTTGTTGGGCGGACCTGCGGCAATGCCGATGATCTTGGCCTTGGAGGCCTGCGCCTGCAGCACGAAGGAGGAGAGATCCGGCGTTGCCAGCGGCGGCTTCACCGAGCCCAGCACCTTGCCGCCATTGGCGGTGATGACGGTCGAGGCGTCGCGCTCCAGCGAATGGCCGAAGGCGTAGTCGTCGGTGATGAAGAACCAGCTGTCGCCGCCGCGCTTGACCACGGCATCCGCTGTACCGACCGCGAGCGCGCGGGTGTCGAACACCCACTGCATGGCGTAAGGCGAGCAGAACTTGCCGTGGAAGTCGGCGGTTCCGGTGGAGTGGGTGATGAACAGCCGCTTCTTCTCGTTGGCGATGTTCTGCACCGCGAGCCCGACCGCCGAGACCGGCACGTCGACGATCAGGTCGACCTGCTCCACGTCGTACCAGCGCCGCGCGAGCGAGGCGCCGATGTCGGCCTTGAGCTGGTGGTCGCCGACCACGATGCTGATCGGCTTGCCGAGCACCTTGCCGCCGAAATCGTCGATCGCCATCTGCGCCGCCGTCACCGAGCCCTGGCCGGTCGGCGCGGAGGCCGGGCCGTTCATGTCGGTGAGCACGCCGATCTTGACGATGTCGTCGGAAAGCTGCGCCGACGCCGCGCCGGACAGCAGCGCCGCCGTCAAGGCGGCCGCGACCGGCAGTCCAAATCTGATTGGATTCACGCTTGTCCTCCCCTGATCCGGCACGTTGGCCGTTGTTGCCCCGGGTGTGCCCCCGGCTGAATTGGTTTCTTTTGCAACTATTTGGGGGCGGGCGTCAATGTCAGGCTGCGAAGCGGATCTGTCCTGCGGGGGAGGGATCGTAGCCGGTCAGCTCCTCGGCGCGCTGGCGCAGCCGCCGTTCGTTGAGAAATCCGATCAGGGCCCGCATGGCGGGGCGGAAATAGCTGCGCTGCCGCATCGCGAGGTCGAAATTCTCCCAGACCAGCGGCACGAAATCCAGGCCGGCCGAACGCGCGGCGGCGCGCGTGGCGATGCCGCAATCGGCCTGGCCGGCGCGGACCAGTTCGGCGAGATCCGGTCCGGTCAGGGCTGGCGTCTCGACCCGGCGCAAATCCCGCGTCGAGGCGCCGGCGCGCTTCAGGAGCAGGTCGAGCAGCATCTGCGCGCCCGTGCCCTGCTGACGCATCGCCATCCGGGCGCCGAGCGCGAGCACGTCGGTCAGGCCGTGCAGATGCCTGGGATTGCCTTGCGGCAGCACGAGGCCCTGTTCGCGGCGCACGAACGCGACCAGCACCGCATCGTGCAAATCCGGAGCGGCGCGTAGCGCTTCGACACTGGCATCCCCGGTGAGATCGTCGGACGCATCCAGGCGGTGGAAGTGTATCGCTGCCGCCATCACCTCGTTGCGCTGCAGGCGCTCCAGCCCGCGCACGCTGCCCTCGCTCATCGATCCCAAGCCCGATCCGGATTCGCGCAAGGCCCAATCCAGCAGTTCGTCCTGGCTGCCGCCCACGACCGGCGGCGGCTCCGCGATCAGCATGCCGGCCGGACGCGCGAGGCCCGAGAGGACCCAGAGGTCGAGTTCGTGGCGCGGGAAGAGCCACTTCCCGGTCACCTTGGTGCAGGGGATCGCGCCGGTGGTGACGAGTTCGTAGAGCTTGCGTTCGCCGAGCCGAAGATAGTCGGCGGCTTCGCTGGTCGTCAGGAATTCCATCCTGCATTCCTATGCAAATTCTTGCTTCTTTTTGACGTTCGACGCAGTCGGAATTCTGCATTTCAATTCCCGTCCGCGGGACCATGCCTGATCATCTCGCCGCTTTGCAACACATCCCGGCGCGCGATCCCGGCTTTGGTGAACGATCTTGAATCGCTCGCGCGGTGTGCAGGATGCCTCGCAACGTTGCCGTTATTTCCCGGATGATGTGCGCAAAAAGCAGGCGCGTCACGAGTGCGGCGCAATCGGCCGTCATCATGATCGGGTCATAGATAGGAACCCGACCATGGGCCGCTTGTTCGTCGTCTTCGCGCTCCTCTGCGGCATCGCCGGCGGCGTCGCGGCCTCGTCTGCGGAGGACCGCAGCATCGTCCTCGCCACGACCACCGCGACGCAGGAGTCGGGCCTGCTCGACTATCTGCTGCCGATCTTCCGTGACAAGACCGGCATCGAGGTGACCGTGATCGTGCGGCGCGCCGACGCGGTGCTCGACGGGCCGCGACGGGGCGAGGCCGATGTCGTGCTGATGCATGCGCGGCCCCAGGAGGAGAAATTCGTCGCCGACGGGTTTGGCGTGAAGCGTTTCGACGTCATGTACAACGACTATGTGCTGATCGGGCCGAAGAGCGATCCCGCCGGCGTCAAGGGCAAGGACATCGCGACGGCGCTGAAGGCGATCGAGGCCAAGGGCGCTCCGTTCGTGACGCGCGCCGATCGCTCGGGCACCCACGCCGCTGAGCTGGCGCTGTGGATCGTCGCCGGCATCGACGTCGCCGCCGCCAAGGGCGCCTGGTACCGCGAGGTGGGGCAGGGCATGGCCTCGGCCCTCGATGCCGCGCGCGCCGCGAATGGCTACGTGCTGTCGGATCGCGGCAGCTGGATCGCGTTCAAGGATCGCGGCGATCTCGACATCGTCGTCGAAGGTGACCGGCGGCTGCTCAATCAGTACGGCGTGATGCTGGTGAACCCCGAGAAATTTCCGGGCGTGAAGAAGGATCTCGCGCAGACCTTCATCGACTGGCTGACCTCGCCCGAGGGGCAGACGGCGATCGCCGGCTACAAGGTCGACGGGCAACAATTGTTCTTTCCCAATGCGGACAGGTCGGGCGGCTGAGGCCCACATCGCCGGCGGTTGCCAAACCGGACGATGCATGGTCCACCATGGCGCATGACCCAGCGCCTGCCGCCATCGCTGACATCGCTCGACGCCGCGCTCGCCGCGTTGCTAAGCGGGCTCGAGCCGCTTGCACCGGTAGAGTTGCCGCTGACAGAAACAGTCGGCTGCATCGCAGCGGGCCATTCGCTGCTGGCGGCCTATCCGCCGCACGACATTGCCGCCGCGGACGGCTGGGCGTTGCGCGCCAACGATCTCGTCGGCGCATCCTCCTATTCGCCGCTGGCTTTGACACAGGCACCCTTGTGGGTCGAGGCCGGCAACGCGATGCCCGATGGCTGCGATTGTGTGCTCGATGCCGACGCGGTCGATGCATCGGGGCCGCTCGTGCAGGTGCTGGCGGAGGGCGTGCCGGGGCAGGGCGTCAGGCGTGCCGGCGGCGACATCGAAGAGCGCATGCCCGCCGGCGCCGAGGGCCTACCGGTCGGCGCAGCCGATCTGCTGCTCGCGCGCATGGCCGGTCTGGACAAGCTCTTCGTGCGCCGGCCCCGGCTGCGCATCGTCAACGTGCCCGGCGCAACGGCAACGATGCAATTGATCGCCGGGATCGCGCGCGCTGCGGGACTGGATGTGCAGACGTCCGAGGCCGCAGCGCGGGATGCGGTGTCGATTGCCGCGGCGCTCGATATGTCTTCTTGCGATCTGATCCTCACGGTCGGCGGCAGCGGCGTTGGCCGCGCCGACGCGGCCGTCACGGCGCTGGCCCAGCGCGGTCATGTGATCGCCCACGGTGTTGCGCTCCAGCCCGGTCGGACTGCCGCCGTCGCGAAGCTTGGAAAGGTTCCCGTCGTCGCCTTGCCGGGCTCGCCGGATCATGCGCTGGCAGCGTGGCTCGCGCTCGTGCTTCCGCTCATCGACCGACTGTCGGCGCGCCGGCCGCGCCGGCAGGTGAGCCTGCCGCTGGCGCAAAAAATCGCCTCCAGTGTCGGCATCGCGGAGATCGCTTTGCTGGCGAGGGAACAGCGTGGGTGGATGCCGCTCGCCGTGGGTGAATGGCCGCTCCACTCCATTGCCCGTGCGGATGCATGGCTGCTCATTCCCGCGAGCGACGAGGGATTTGCGGCGGGGGAGCCGGTCGATGCCTATCTGATGCGGGAATGGTAAGAGTTTTCGCATGTCGATGAACCCGCAATCGCAGATCCGCAGCGCCCTCGAACAAGAGCAGTTCCTCAAGATCCTCTCGCGTGAGGAGGCCCTGGCGCGCTTCGAGGCCGCATTGTTCCCGCGCGCCGTTCCGAGCGAGCAGCGCAAGCTCGGCGATGCGCTCGGCCTGGCGCTGGCCGAAGACATCACCGCGCCGATCGACGTTCCACCGTTCGATCGCTCCAATGTCGACGGTTTTGCCGTGCGCTCGGCCGACCTTGCGGTGGCATCCGAAGGCGCCCCGCGGCGCCTCACGCTGAACGGCGAGAGCATTCACTGCGGCATTGCGCCGAGGATGCAAGTGGCAGCGGGAACCGCGACGCCGATCGCCACCGGCGGTCCCTTGCCGCGTGGTGCCGACGCGGTCGTCATGGTCGAGCACACCCAGCCAGCTGGATCCGATGCGATCGATGTGCGCCGCGCCGCCTCGCCGGGGCAATTCGTGTCCTACGCCGGGTCCGACATCGCGCGCGGCGAGGCGCTGCTGCGCGCCGGCACTATCATCGGCTCGCGCGAGATCGGCATGCTGGCCGCGTGCGGCATTGCCGAGGTGAACGTCGCGCGCAGGCCGCGGGTGGCCGTGATCTCCACCGGCGACGAACTGGTTCAGCCCGGCGAGGCGCTTCCGCCCGCCGCGATCTACGATACCAACGGCGCGATCGTCACGGCTGCGATCGACGAGAACGGCGGCGAGGCAGTCTTCCTGGGTGCCATTCCAGACGATGAAGCGAAACTCGAATCCGCGATGCGCAGGGCACTTGCCGGTACCGACATGCTCGTGCTGTCCGGCGGTACCTCAAAAGGCGCCGGCGATCTGTCCCATCGCATCATCGGCCGGCTCGGCCGGCCCGGCATCGTCGCGCACGGCATCGCGCTCAAGCCCGGCAAGCCGCTGTGCCTTGCGGTGTGCGACGGCAAGCCGGTGGTGATCCTGCCGGGCTTTCCGACTTCGGCGATGTTCACCTTCCATGACATGATCGTGCCGGTGCTGCGCAAGCTGGCCGGGCTGCCGCCGCGCGCCGATGCAAAGGTGAGCGCAACCGTGCCGGTGCGTATTGCCTCCGAGCTCGGCCGCACCGAATTCGTCATGGTCTCGCTTGTCGAGGGCCGCGACGGTCTGATCGCCTATCCCTCCGGCAAGGGGTCTGGTGCGATCACGTCCTTCGCGCAGGCCGACGGCTTTTTGCGGATCGATGCGCTCGCCGACCAGATGCCGGCGGGGACCGAAGCCGAGGTGACGCTGTTCACGCCGCATGTACGTGTGCCCGATCTCGTCATCGTCGGCAGTCACTGCACTGGCCTCGATCTCGTCACTGCACAGCTCGCGCATGCGGGCCTTAACGTGCGTTCGATCTCCGTTGGCAGCCTCGGCGGACTCGCGGCCGCCAAGCGCGGCGAATGCGATCTCGCGCCGATCCATCTGTTCGACGACAAGAGCGAGACTTACAATTCGCCCTACCTCGTCGAGGGGCTCGAACTCGTGCCCGGATGGCGGCGGATGCAGGGCATCGTGTTCCGCAAGGGCGACAGGCGTTTCGAAGGCCTTGATGCGAAACAGGCCGTCGCCGCGGCGCTCGCTGATCCCGCCTGCATCATGGTCAATCGCAACCAGGGCGCCGGCACCCGCATCCTGATCGACCGCTTGCTTGGCGGCGCGCGCCCGGAAGGCTATTGGAACCAGCCGCGCTCGCACAACGCGGTTGCCGCGGCCGTCGCGCAGCACCGCGCCGACTGGGGCATGACCATTGCGCCGGTCGCCCATGCCGCCGGCCTCGGTTTCATTCCGTACGCGGAAGAGCATTACGATTTCGCGCTGGTGACGGCGCGCAAGCAGCGCCCGGCCGTGCAGGCGTTCCTCGAGGCATTGGGCTCGGACGAGGTGCGTGCGGCGTTGGAACGGGCGGGCTTCCGGCCGGCCTGAACGAACTTATCCCAAAAAGCTTGCCGCTACGACGTTCTGACCACCATGGCAGCCTCGCGCCCCCGCCTCGACCTCCGCGAGCGCACGCTGCGCGCCAGGGGGCGGAGCCGTCGGGTCTGGCGGGACCTCGACGATGTCAGGCTTGCTCCGCTTGGTGCTGTCGATCGTTTCCGACAGATCGACGGCGAAATCGACAATCGTGAAGATGGCATTCAGGAAATCGTCGGTCATGGCTCATCCGGGCCGCGTCACAATATTGGTCGCTGCCGGCCTTGGTGCGGTTCGAACGGCGCCATGAACTCGGATGGCTGCAGCCGCGACCAAGAAACATGATCCAAGCCATGGCCACGCCAGCCGTCTTCAATTTCCGCAAGGCTGCGACCCTCGTCGCCGCCGCCGGAACGCTGTTCTGGCTCTTTACCTTTTATTTCATCGCCCACGTGCCCCAGGGCGACGGCACCGGCTTTCAATGGCTCGCGGTCTTCCCGCTCGGAATGATCTTTGCGTTTTTCTTCCTGCCGGCCTGGCTGCTGATCGCGCTCCATCGGTTGCCGCGCGTGACCACGGCCATCGGCCTCTGCGGGCTGGTCGCCTTTGCGGTCGTCTGGGCACAACTCCTCAATGAATTTCCCAAATCATAAGGCGGCTAGGCCGCGTCATCCAGCGCCGCGAGCCGCTCCGCTTCGGCGATGTCCTCGACCGTGTTGGCGTTGAAGAACGGATCGAGCGGCTCGACCGGCCAATTCACCGTCGCGAGCGGATAGCGCGCGGTCCAGCGGTCGATCTTGCGAAGATCCTCGACGACCAGAGCATGCCTGAGATCGTCCCGCAAGGCGACGTGCCACAGGCCGACCACGGGATGCGACTGCCCGCCTGATGCGGCGACCGCGAGCCGTGCGTTCTCGCGCTCGCGTGCATCGTGCAGGCGCGCGACGAGGTCGCGGGGAAGGAACGGGCAGTCGCCTGCGACGCTGAGCACCCATTCGACGCCCGGTCGATTTGCTGCGGTCCAGTCGAGCGCCGCGAGAATACCGGCGAGCGGACCGGGAAAGCCGGGCACGTCGTCGGCGACGACCTGCAGGCCGAAAGATGCGAAACGCGCGGGATCACCATTCGCATTAAGGATTAACCCGCTGCATTGTGGTGACACGCGCGCGATCACGCGCTCCAAAATGGTGCGGCCGCCGATGGTACGCATCGGCTTGTCGCCGCCGCCCATGCGCCGCGCCAGACCGCCGGCGAGCAGCACGCCTTGCGTTCGCGGAATGTCAGTCGTCACCAGCTTCACCCTTGCGCTTGTGCTTCGCCGACTCTTCCTCGACGTAAGCGAGATCCTGGTCGTAGACGATGCGCTCCTCGCCGGCGAGCGCGATGAAGCGCTTGCCGCGCGTGCGTCCGACCAGCGTCAGCCCGACCTGTCTTGCGAGATCGACGCCCCAGGCGGTGAAGCCGGAGCGCGACACCAGGATCGGAATTCCCATGCGGACCGTTTTGATCACCATCTCCGAGGTGAGCCGCCCCGTGGTGTAGAGGATCTTGTCGCCAGCATCGACGCCGTGGCGGTACATCCAGCCGGCGATTTTGTCGACGGCGTTGTGGCGGCCGACGTCCTCGGTGTAGCAGAGCGGCGCGCCTTCCTTGCACAGCACGCAGCCGTGGATCGCGCCGGCTTCGAGATAGAGCGAGGGCATGGTGTTGATGGTCTGCGTCATCCGGTACAGCCAGGATGTGCGCAGCTCCGCCTTCGGCAGCGCGACGCTCTCGACGGCCTCCAGCAAGTCCCCGAAGGCCGTGCCCTGTGCGCAGCCGGATGTCTGCGTGCGCTTCTTCAGCTTGGCTTCGAAATTGGTGTGATGTGTGGTGCGCACCACGACCACCTGGAGGTCGTCGTCGTATTCGACCTCGGTAACAGCGTCGTTATATTTCAGCATGTTCTGGTTCAGCAGGTAGCCGAGCGCCAGATATTCGGGATAGTCGCCGATCGTCATCATGGTGACGATCTCCTGCGAATTCAAATAGAGCGTCAGCGGCCGCTCCATCGGCACCTTGATCTCGATCTTGGCACCGGTCTGGTCGGTGCCGGTCACGCTCTGGGTCAGGCGCGGGTCGTCCGGATTGGGGAGGATCAGGGGCACTGGGGCTTTGTCGATCTTCATCATGGCCGCGAGGTTAGCATGACATTCGGGTCAAGCCGATATAAGCATGGGCGAGAATAGGTAAATCCCTCCGTTCGTCATTGCGGGCGTAGCGAAGCAATCCGACTACTTCCGCGCTGACAGTCTGGATTGCTTCGTCGCTACGCTTCTCGCAATGACGGGGAGGGAGCGGTGGTTCCACCACAGACCATGCGGCTTGCTGAGACGGAGCTGGAATGAAAGTCATCGGCCTTGCAGGCTGGAGCGGTGCGGGCAAGACCACGCTGTTGACGCGGCTGATCCCGCACTTCATCGCGCAGGGCCTGCGCGTTTCGGTCATCAAACATGCGCATCACCAGTTCGACGTCGACGTGCCCGGCAAGGATTCCTGGCGCCATCGCGAGGCCGGTGCAGCCGAGGTGCTGGTGGCGTCGTCAAACCGCTGGGCTCTGATGCACGAGTTGCGCGGGGCGGCGGAGCCGCGGCTGCCGGAACTCCTGGGCAAGCTGTCTGCGGTCGATCTCGTGGTGGTCGAGGGCTTCAAGCGCGAGCCGCATCGCAAGATCGAGGTGCATCGCGCGGCGAACGGCAAGCCGTTGCTGTTTCCCGACGATCCCGGAATTGCCGGGATTGCCGCCGACACTGCCATTGACACCGGGCTGCCGACTGTCCATCTCGACGATATCGCGGCGGCCGCGGCGCTGCTGCTGCGCGCGGCGATGCCGGTCGAGGAAGCGGTGGCGAAGAGCGCCGCGATGCGCTGACGAGGCACCATGGCGCAACTCTCGAACGATTGCTTTGCCTTCGGCGGCCCGATGATGTCGGTCGACGAGGCCGTTCGCCTGATCACGACACGCGTCGAAGCGATCGCCGATATCGAGACGGTCGCGCTGGTCGAGGCGGACGGGCGGGTGCTGGCGCGCAATGTCGCAGCGCCGCTGCCGCTGCCACCCTTCACCAACTCGGCCGTCGACGGCTACGCCGTGCGTAACGCCGACATTCCGCAAGCTGCGGAGCGGGCATTCCCGCTCGATGGCCGCATCCAGGCCGGCGGCCTTGCGCAGGCGCCGATCAAGCCGGGCCACACTGCGCGCATCTTCACGGGCGCGCCGATGCCTCCGGATGCCGAAACCGTCTTCATGCAGGAGGATGTCCGCATCGACGATGCCGGAAAGATCGTGCTGCCGTCGGGGTTGAAGCCCGGCGCAAATGTTCGTCCAGCAGGCGAGGACATCGCGAAGGGGCACGTCGCGCTGCGCGTCGGCCAGCGGCTGCGGCCGCAGCATGTCGCGCTTGCCGCTGCGTTCGGTTTGACCCGTCTCGACGTCGTCAGGCGCATCCGTGTCGCGGTGTTCTCCACCGGCAACGAGTTGGCCTCGCCCGGCGAGCCGCGCGCGGCCTCGCAATTGTTCGATTCCAACCGCTTCATGCTGATGGCGATGCTGCGCCGCCTCGGCTGCGAGGTCAGCGATCTCGGCATCCTGCGCGACGAGCGCATTCCGCTCGCCAATGGTTTGAAGCAGGTGGCCGGCTCTCATGATCTGGTCCTCACGACCGGGGGCGTCTCGACCGGCGAAGAGGACCACGTCAAGGCGGCGGTCGAGAGCATCGGCTCGCTGGTGATGTGGCGGATGGCGATCAAGCCCGGTCGGCCCGTGGCGATGGGTATCATCGACGGCACGCCTCTGATCGGATTGCCGGGCAATCCGGTCGCGAGCTTCGTCACCTTCGTCCACGTGGTGCGGCCGACGGTGCTGGCGCTGGCGGGTGGGCTGCCCGAGCCGCTGTTGCCGATCCCGGTGCACGCTGCGTTCACCTACACGAAAAAGATCGGACGCCGCGAATATGTGCGCGTCTCCCTGCGGCGCGCGCAGGACGGTCGGCTGGAGGCCGTCAAGTTTCCGCGCGAGGGGGCGGGGCTGCTGTCCTCGCTGGTCGAGACAGACGGCCTCGTCGAACTCGGCGAGAGCATCACGCAAGTCGAGGCGGGGCAGGACGTAGGCTTTTTGTCCTACGCCGATCTGCTGTAGAGACTTGCGTTGACCCCACCGCCTCGCCCCGCCATGTTGCGTCCATGACCAGAACGACGCTCGACCTCACCGGACTGAAATGCCCGCTGCCCGCCCTGAAGACGCGCAAGGCGCTCAAGCCGTTGCAGCCGGGCGATCAGCTCGAGGTCCATTGCACCGATCCCTTGTCGGTGATTGACATTCCGAACCTGATCCGCGAGACCGGCGACAAGGTCGAGATCACCGAGCGCAACGAGGCGCGGATCGTGTTTCTGGTCGAAAAGAGCAACGCCTCGTAGAAAGGCGAATGTTCACGGCGACGACGTTTGACTATGTTGCGCCTGCGGGGGAACGGCCGGAACTTCGCTGCAATGCGAAAAGCGCCATTGGGTGCAGTGGAATGAGCTCAAACCTAGACTCTCAAACCTAAGACATCGGGCATGACTTTCTCAACATCGAGGGCAGGCGTTGCCGCAAGTCCTGCGGTGGGACGCGAGCCGGCCGTCAAGTCCGGCAAGACGGCTGCAGGGCCGGAGTTCGGGGCGCTGGCGCAGGCCTCGATCCTGATCGTCGACGACGAGCCGGGCATGCGCAATTTTCTGATGCGCACGCTGGGACCGCGCTGCAAGCTGGTCGACGAGGCCGCCGATACGGACCAGGCCTCGCGCAAGCTCGATTCCAACCGCTACGACGTCGTGATTCTCGACAACATCATGCCCGGCAAGAACGGCGTCGATTGGCTCGCCGAGCAGCGCGCCGTCGGCTTTTTCGCCGACGCGATCCTGATCACCGCTTATGCCGACCTCGACACCGCAATCCAGGCCCTGCGCGCCGGCGCGGCCGACTTCGTGCTCAAGCCGTTCCGCTCAAACCAGATCCTCAACGCCGTGGCCCGGTGCCTCGACCGTGTCCGCCTCCAGCGCGAGAACTATGTCCTGCGCTACGCGCTGCGGGCCTCGTCCGACCGCACCTTCCTGCGCGAAAATCTGATCGGGCAGTCGGCTGCAACGCTGCGCGTGCGCGAGACCATCGCCCGCGTCGCGCGCCTGCCGACCTCGGTTCTGCTCACCGGCGCATCCGGCACCGGCAAGGAAGTGGCAGCACGCTCGATCCACTCGCTGTCCGACCGCGCCGACAAGCCCTTCGTGCCCGTGAATTGCGCGGCGATCCCGCCGGAGATGATCGAGGCCGAGCTGTTCGGACACATCAAGGGCGCCTTCACCGGCGCGGATTCGGGGCGTGAGGGCCTGTTCCTGTACGCGCATGGCGGCACGCTGTTCCTCGACGAGATCGGGGAGCTGCCGCTGCCGATGCAGAGCAAGCTGCTCCGCGTGCTCGAAGACCGCCGCGTCCGTCCGGTCGGCTCCGAGCGTGAAGTTCCGGTCGACCTGCGCTTCATCTTCGCAACCAATGCCGAGCTTCAGAAGGAGGTCGAGAAGGGGCGCTTCCGTGCCGATCTGTTCTACCGGCTCAACGTGATGCAGATTCACCTGCCGCTCCTGAAGGATCGCGGCGATGACGTGCAGGAGTTGGCCGCCCTCTTCATGAGCAAGCTGTCGGCTCAGCTCGGCATGCCGCCGGTGCCGATCGACGCCTCGGTGCGGGCGGCGCTCGCAAGCTATGACTGGCCCGGCAACGTGCGCGAGCTGCGCAATTTGATCGAGCGTACGCTGATCCTCGGCGCGTTCCCCGACGACTTTGCCGGTCCTCGCAACGACGGTCAGTCGGCGCCTGCCGACAGCCTCGCCGAGCTCGAGCGCCGTCACATCCTCGGTGTGCTGAAGGAGGTCAACGGCAATCGCGAGGAGGCGGCCCGGCGGCTCGGTGTGTCGCGCAAGACCATCGATCGCAAATGCGCGTTATGGGATGTCTGATGATGCCCGCCGCAACGACGAGCTCGTGCGGGGACGCTCCGTCCGCTTCCGGTTGCTCGCGATCGCCTTGCTGCCGATGCTGGTCATCCTGCCGCTCCTGCTCGGCGTTGCGATCTTTCGCTGGAACGCGAAATTCGACGCTGCCCTGATCTCCAAGGTCAACGGCGATCTCACCATCGCCCACCAATATCTCGCCCGCATTCTGGAGAAGACCGGAGTCCAGATCCGGGCGCTCGGCCTGTCGGCCCGTTTCCACGAGGTGCTGGGGCCGGATGCTCACGGCTCGCTGCGGGAGCTGCTCGACGAGACCCGCAAGGAGATCGGGCTTGACTTCCTGTATCTGATCAACGATCGCGGCGACGTCCTCGCCTCATCGCCGCCGCTCCAGCGTCAACCGAGACATGACTGGCCGATCGTCATGTCGGCGCTGTCGGGCAAGGTCGCTGCGACGGGGGTCGACATTTTCGGCAATGACGAGCTTGCCGCGATTTCACCGGCCCTGGCCGAGCGCGCGCGATTGGACCTGGTGCCGACCCCGAACGCGGTGCCGACCAATCGCAGCACGGAGACGCGCGGCATGGTCGTGCATGCGGCGAGCCGGGCGATGCTGCCCGACGGCGGCGCCGCCGCGCTGGTCGGCGGCACGCTGCTCAACCAGAATCTCGAATTCATCGACACGATCAACGATCTGGTCTACCGCGCGGCGAGTCTGCCGGAGGGCAGCCAGGGCACCGCGACGCTGTTCCTGGACGACGTGAGGATATCGACCAACGTCCGTCTGTTCGAGGGACGTCGCGCGCTCGGCACGCGGGTGTCGGCTGCGGTGCGCTCGGCCGTGCTGGGTGAGGGGCATACCTGGCTCGACAGCGCGTTCGTCGTCAATGACTGGTACATTTCCGCCTACGAGCCGCTGGCCGACAGTTACGGCAAGCGGGTCGGCATGCTCTATGTCGGCTTTCTGGAGAAGCCGTTCAGCGAAGCGAAATACCAGACATTGGCGATCATCATCGCGGCCTTCATCGCGATCACCATAGCGACCGTACCGATCTTCCTGCGCTGGGCGACTTCCATCTTCATGCCGCTGGAGCGCGTCACGGCGACAATCGGCGAGGTGGAGCGCGGGAACCTTTCCGCCCGCACCAACATGCCGGTGTTGGGCGACGAGATCGGCCGCGTCGCGGTTCATCTCGACAGCCTGCTCGACCAGATCCAGGAGCGCGACCGACAGCTCCGGGAATGGAACGAGGAGCTGAACGTCCGCGTGCTGGAGCGCACCCGGGACCTCGAGCACGCCAATCTCAAGCTCGAGGCCACCACGAAGCAGCTCATCATGTCCGAGAAGCTGGCCGCGATCGGCGAGATCACCGCCGGCGTCGCGCACGAGATCAACAACCCGATCGCGGTGATGCAGGGCAATCTCGACGTCGTCCGCAGCGTGTTCGGCGCCGACGCCGACAAGGCGAAGGTCGAGTTTCGTCTGCTCGACGAGCAAATTCACCGCATCAGCCAGATCGTGACCAAGCTGTTGCAGTTTGCAAGGCCGGAGGAATATGCCGGCTATGTCGAGCGTCATGCGCCAGCGAGCGTCATCTCCGACTGCCTGCCATTGGTGCAGCATCTTCTGAACAAGACGGAGATCGCCGTGGTCAGAGATGACCGCGCCAGCGGGCTCGTGCTGATGAACCGGAACGAGCTGCAGCAGGTCCTGGTCAATCTCATCGTCAACGCGATTCACGCCATGCCGGACGGCGGAACCCTGACGCTCCGCTCCTTCGATGCCGAGCGCGACGGTCATCACGGCGTCGCCATCGAGGTCACTGATACCGGCATCGGCATGAGCAATGAGGTGATCGAGAAGATTTTCGATCCCTTTTACACCACGAAGCGGCGGCAAGGCACCGGCCTGGGCCTCTCCATCAGCCAGACCCTCATCAAGCGCCAAGGCGGGCAGATCACGGTGGAGAGCCACCTCGGTTCCGGAAGTACATTCACGATGTGGCTGCCGGAAGCGACCTGATTGGACATTTTGTCTCGGTAATTCGGGACATTTTGTCCGCCGCAGCGAGTTGCGCTGCGGGAAGTCGTTGAATCCTAACGACACGACTTCTGGCACGCCCGTTGCTCATACCAAGACAGGGTGCTGAGGGGGGATGAGGGCGCGATAGAGGTCACTGCAACGCTGTTGGCAGGCGAAGGGACATCGCCCGCGATCAGTTGCTTGCTCGGCGCACAAGATGCAGTGCGCGCCACGTAATTCCACTTCGGCATGAATGAAGGCCGACCGGTCATGCGCGGCTGCCAAGCACGCGCATGAACGGTCTCAAACCGATGTGCCGGCAAGGCCGCGCTTGGGAGGAAATGCTTATGACGACTGCCGATACCGTTCTTGCACCGGTCGGTGCTTCCGGCTTGCTCGATCGAGAACGCACGATCGCGACTGCCGGCTTCAATCGCTGGCTGGTGCCGCCGGCGGCGCTGTGCATCCATCTCTGCATCGGCATGGCCTACGGCTTCTCGGTGTTCTGGCTGCCGCTGTCGCGCGCGATCGGTTTGACCGCGCCGAAGGCCTGCCCGGACATGTCGCTATGGCAGGAATTGTTCACGACCAGCTGCGACTGGAAGGTCGCCAGCATGGGATGGATGTACACCCTGTTCTTCGTGCTGCTCGGTATCGCGGCCGCGGTCTGGGGCGGCTGGTTGGAGCGGGTCGGCCCGCGCAAGGCGGGCTTCGTCTCGGCGCTGTGCTGGTGCGGCGGTCTCTTCCTCGGTGCGATCGGGGTTTACACTCATCAACTCTGGCTGTTGTGGCTGGGTTCGGGCGTGATCGGCGGCATCGGGCTTGGCCTCGGCTACATCTCCCCGGTGTCCACGCTCGTCAAATGGTTCCCCGATCGCCGCGGCATGGCGACCGGCATGGCCATCATGGGCTTCGGCGGCGGCGCCATGATCGGCGCGCCGCTGGCGAACCTTCTGATGAACTACTTCAAGAGCCCGACCTCGGTCGGCGTCTGGGAGACGTTCGTCGCGATGGGCGTCATCTACTTCGTATTCATGATGATCGGCGCGTTCCGCTATCGCCTGCCGCCGCCCGGCTGGCAGCCCGAGGGCTGGACCCCGCCGTCCAAAGACAACGCGATGATCTCGAAGAACAACGTTCATCTCAACGATGCGCACAAGACCCCGCAGTTCTGGCTGATCTGGTGGGTGCTGTGCCTGAACGTGTCGGCCGGCATCGGCGTGATCGGCATGGCTTCGCCCATGCTGCAAGAGATCTTCGGCGGCAAGCTGATCGGCCTTCCGAACGTCGGCTTCAACGCGCTCGATGCCGGGCAGAAGGCGCAGATCGCCGCGATCGCCGCGGGCTTCGCCGGCCTGCTGTCGCTGTTCAACATCGGCGGCCGCTTCTTCTGGGCGTCGCTGTCGGACAAGATCGGGCGCAAGAACACCTACTACACGTTCTTCATCCTCGGCATCGTGCTCTATGCGCTGGCGCCGACCTTCGCGGCGATGGGCTCGAAATTGCTGTTCGTGCTCGGCTTCGGCATCATTCTGTCGATGTACGGCGGCGGCTTCGCAACCGTGCCGGCCTATCTCGCCGACATGTTCGGCACCCAGTTCGTCGGCGCCATCCACGGCCGGCTGCTGACGGCCTGGTCGACGGCGGGCATCATCGGCCCCGTCGTGGTCAACTACATCCGCGAGTTCCAGCTCGCGGCGGGCGTGCCGCGCGACCAGCTCTACAATACGACGATGTACATCCTCTGCGCGATGCTGATCGCAGGCCTGATCTGCAACTATCTGATCAAGCCGGTCGATTCGAAATGGCACATGAAGGATGCCGACGTCGCCAAGTTGCAGGCAGCGAGTGCCAGCGCCGCCGCGGCGGGGCCGCACGGCTCCTATGGCATCGGGTTTGGCGGACTTGACGCCAAGGCGGCGCTGTTCTGGGCCTTTGTCGGCGTGCCGCTGGCTTGGGGCGTGTGGAAGACGCTGGAGAGCGCGGTCAAGATCTTCTGATCGCGCGTTCATCGCGGCGGGAGCGCACCACGTGCGCGCCCGCCGCTCATTTGGATTGTTTCAAAACAACCCCCGGGGGAATTCGATGGTTCGTAAGCTCTTTTATGCCGCCGCCGTGCTGCTCGTCGCCAGCGCCCTGCAATCCGCGTCCGCACAGACCGCCGCGGCACCCGCTGCGACGCCGCCCGCCGCGACCGAGGCCAAGCCCGGCAAGATCAAGCTGACCGCGCAGAAGCTCAAGGACATGAAGGCCAAGTGGAGCGCCAACAAGTCGAAGCTCAAGGATTGCCGTAAGGATGTGAAGGCCAAGGGCCTCGCGGGCGACGATCGCTGGTTCTATATTGAGGAGTGCATGGGCAAGAGCTGACCGGCGGCTTCGAGGCATGGACCGGCACCGCCCGCCCCAGGAGTGCGAATTCGATACGATTTCGCTATCGCAGCATGGGAAGCCTTTATTGATCTCCGGGCCAATTCAGGCTTCGTTTGTCTGCTGAACCCCTCTGATGAGCGCGAAGCCGCTTAGCTGCGCTTCAACGGCATCCCTGGTTTGGACATAACTATTTCCGCGAGCACGATAATTTGCTTGGCATCTGGCATGCCAGAAGTTAGAAGTGGAGCGGTTCTAGAACACGAGATCGAGACGAATCGATGAGCCATGACGTGCACAAGGTCCGCTCGTTCGAGCATCCCGGCGAGGGGCGCCGGCGCGCCAAGGCCACGCCCAAGGGGCGGCAGGTCGATCCCACCGCCTCCCATGAGATCGGGCAATTGCTCGCAGACAAGCCGCGGCGGCGCGATCTCCTGATCGAATATCTGCACCTGATCCAGGATAAATATCACCAGATCTCGGCCGCGCATCTGGCTGCGCTCGCCGACGAGATGAAGCTTGCCTTTGCCGAGGTGTTCGAGACCGCGACCTTCTACGCGCATTTCGACGTGGTGAAGGAGGGCGAGCCGGATATCGCGCCGCTGACGATCCGTGTCTGCGATTCACTCACCTGTGCGATGCTCGGCGGCGAAAGGCTGCTCGAAGATCTGCAGAGCGCATCGGGTCCCGGCATCCGCGTCGTCCGCGCGCCCTGTGTCGGCCGCTGCGACACCGCGCCCGCTGCGGAAGTCGGCCACAACTTCGTCGATCATGCGACCGTCGCCAACGTGATGGCGGCCGCAAAGGCCGGCGACACCCACGCGCACCTGCCAAAATATGTCGACTACGACGCCTATGTCGCAGGCGGCGGCTACAAGCTCCTCAACCGCGTACGCTCCGGCGAATTGTCGAAAGACGATCTGCTGAAGGGGCTCGACGACGCATCGCTGCGCGGCCTCGGCGGCGCCGGATTTCCGACGGGGCGCAAATGGCGCGCCGTGCTCGGCGAGCCCGGTCCGCGGCTGATGGCGATCAACGGCGACGAAGGCGAGCCGGGCACCTTCAAGGACCGCGTCTATCTCGAAAGCGATCCGCATCGGTTCATCGAGGGCATGCTGATCGGCGCGCATGTGGTGCAGGCCTCCGACATCTACATCTATCTGCGCGACGAATATCCGGCCTCGCGCGAGATCCTGGAGCGCGAGATCGCAAAGCTGCCGGCGGGCGGCCCGACGCTTCACATGCGCCGCGGCGCCGGCGCCTACATTTGCGGCGAGGAATCCTCGCTGCTCGAGAGCATCGAGGGCAAGCGCGGCCTGCCCCGGCACAAGCCGCCTTATCCGTTCCAGGTCGGCCTGTTCGGCCTGCCGACGCTGATCAACAACATCGAGACGCTGTGGTGGGTGCGCGACATCGTCGAGAAGGGGGCTGACTGGTGGAAGGGCAATGGCCGCCACGAGCGTCATGGCCTGCGCAGCTTCTCGGTCTCGGGCCGCGTGAAAAATCCTGGCATGAAGCTCGCGCCCGCGGGCATCACCGTGCGCGAGCTGATCGACGAATATTGCGGCGGCATGGCCGACGGCCATCAATTCTATGCGTACCTGCCGGGCGGTGCGTCCGGTGGCATCCTGCCGGCATCAATGGACGACATCCCGCTCGATTTCGGCACGCTGGAAAAATATGGCTGCTTCATTGGTTCGGCCGCGATCGTGATCCTGTCGCAAAAGGACAGCGTGCGTGCGGCCGCACTGAACCTGATGAAGTTCTTCGAGGACGAGAGCTGCGGCCAGTGTACGCCATGTCGCGTCGGAACCCAGAAGGCGGCGCAGCTGATGCAGCAGCCGGTCTGGAACCGCGCACTTCTCGAAGAATTGAGCCAGGCGATGCGCGATGCCTCGATCTGCGGGCTCGGGCAGGCGGCATCAAATCCGCTGTCCACCGTGATCAAATATTTCCCTGACGAGTTCAAGGAAGCGGCCGAATGACCAAGATTACGTTCGAGCTCGACGGCAAGCAGGTCGAGGCCAATCCTGGCGAGACCATCTGGCAAGTCGCAAAACGCGGCGGACGCGAGATTCCGCATCTCTGCTATTCTCCCGCGCCGGATTATCGGGCCGACGGCAATTGCCGCGCCTGCATGGTCGAGATCGAGGGTGAGCGCGTGCTCGCCGCGTCATGCAAGCGCACGCCCTCCGTCGGCATGAAGGTCAAGACCGAGAGCGCGCGCGCCGTCTCGGCGCAGAAGATGGTGATGGAGCTGCTGGTCGCCGACCAGCCGGCACGCGAGACCAGCCACGATCCGGAGTCGAAGTTCTGGCACTGGGCCGAGACGACAGGCGTTACCGAGAGCCGCTTCCCCGCTGCCGAGCGCTGGGCAGCCGACGCCAGCCATCCGGCGATGCGCGTCAATCTCGATGCCTGCATCCAGTGCGGCCTGTGCGTGCGCGCTTGTCGCGAGGTCCAGGTCAACGACGTCATCGGCATGGCTTATCGCAGCCATGGCTCGAAGATCGTGTTCGACTTCGACGACCCCATGGGCGAGTCGACCTGCGTCGCCTGCGGCGAATGCGTTCAGGCCTGCCCGACCGGCGCGTTGATGCCGGCCGTGATGCTCGACGACAAGCAGACCCGCGTCACCTATGCCGACAGGAAGGTGGACTCGCTCTGCCCGTTCTGCGGCGTCGGCTGCCAGGTCACCTACGAGGTCAAGGACGAGAAGGTGATCTATGCGGAAGGCCGCGACGGCCCCGCCAATCACAACCGTCTTTGCGTGAAGGGCCGCTTCGGCTTCGACTACATCCACCATCCGCATCGTCTGACCAAGCCGCTGGTCCGGCTGCCGAACGCGAAGAAGGATTCCAACGACCAGGTCGACCCGGCCAATCCTTTCACGCATTTTCGTGAGGCGAGCTGGGAAGAAGCGCTCGATATCGCCGCCAAGGGCCTCGTCAAGATCCGCGACGAGAAGGGCGTGAAGGCGCTGGCCGGCTTCGGCTCGGCCAAGGGCTCGAACGAAGAGGCCTATCTGTTCCAGAAGCTGGTGCGTACCGGCTTCGGCTCCAACAATGTCGACCATTGCACCCGTCTGTGCCACGCCTCGTCGGTGGCGGCGCTGTTCGAAGGCTTGAGCTCGGGCGCGGTGTCGGCGCCGTTCTCGGCCGCGATGGATGCCGAAGTGATCATCGTGATCGGCGCCAACCCGACCGTGAACCATCCGGTGGCCGCGACCTTCATCAAGAATGCGGTGAAGCAGAACGGCGCCAAGCTTTTCGTGATGGATCCGCGCCGGCAGTCGCTGTCGCGTCACGCGACGAAGCATCTGCAGTTCAAGCCGGGCTCCGACGTCGCCATGCTGAATGCGATGATCCACACGATCATCACCGAAGGCCTGACCGACGACCAGTACATTGCCGGCTACACCGAGGGCTTCGCGGACCTTAAGGAAAAGATCAAGGAATTCACGCCGGAGAAGATGGAGGCGATCTGCGGCATCCCCGCGCAGACGCTGCGCGAAGTGGCGCGGACCTACGCGCGTGCGAAATCGTCGATCATCTTCTGGGGCATGGGCATCAGCCAGCATGTCCACGGCACCGACAATGCGCGCTGCCTGATCGCGCTGGCGCTCATCACCGGCCAGGTCGGCCGGCCCGGCACCGGCCTGCATCCGCTGCGCGGCCAGAACAACGTGCAGGGCGCCTCTGACGCCGGCCTGATCCCGATGTTCCTGCCGGACTATCAGCCGGTCGGCCGCGACGATCTGCGCGGTAGCTTCGAAAAGCTCTGGCAACAGGATCTCGATCCCGTCCGCGGCCTGACCGTGGTCGAGATCATGAATGCGATCCATGCCGGCGAGATCACGGGCATGTATATCGAGGGCGAGAATCCCGCGATGTCCGACCCCGATCTGCAGCATGCGCGCCAGGCGCTCGCCATGCTCGATCATCTCGTGGTGCAGGATCTCTTCGTCACCGAGACCGCCTTTCACGCCGATGTCATCCTGCCGGCATCCGCGTTTGCCGAGAAGGAAGGCTCTTTCACCAACACCGACCGCCGCGTGCAACTCGCGCGTCAGGTGGTCAAGCCGCCCGGAGATGCGCGGCAGGATCTCTGGATCATCCAGGAGATCGGCAAGCGCATGGGCCTGCCCTGGGACTATGCCGGTCCCGGCGACGTCTTCACCGAGATGGCGCAATTGATGCCGTCGCTGAAGAACATCACCTGGGAGCGGCTGCTGCGCGAAGGCGCCGTCACTTATCCAGTCGACGGCCCCGACGTGCCCGGCAACGAGATCATCTTCACCACGGGCTTTCCGACAGCAAGCGGTCGCGGCAAGATCGTGCCGGCCCACGTCATTCCGCCGGATGAATTGCCCGACGCCGAATATCCGATGGTGCTCTCGACCGGCCGCGTGCTGGAGCACTGGCACACCGGCTCGATGACCCGCCGCGCCCACGTGCTCGATCAGATCGAGCCGGAGGCGGTTGCCTTCATGTCGCCCAAGGACATGCACAGGAAGAAGCTCGCGCCCGGCGATTTCATCCGTCTGGAGACGCGTCGCGGCGCCGTCGAGGTCAAGGTCCGCTCCGACCGCGACGTGCCGGAAAACATGGTGTTCATGCCCTTCTGCTACGCGGAAGCAGCGGCCAACCTGCTGACCAACCCGGCGCTCGATCCGTTCGGCAAGATTCCGGAGTTCAAATTCTGCGCGGCCAGAGCCGAACGCGCGGAGATGCGGGACGCGGCAGAGTAGGGAGGGCCTTCTCGCCAGCGGAACCTGCGGCATAGCGCCTCCAAGCTCCGCTGCCGTCCCCGCGAACGCGGGGACCCATACCGCCTGAACTCACGATTACCGACGGTCGTAGTCTCGACCAAGAGCCCTGGCCAAACTCCTCCCGGGATTATGGGTCCCCGCGTTCGCGGGGACGGCACTGAAGGTGTAGCGCACATACGCCCTCAGCTCATCGTACCTTCGCTCCTCGCAATGGCGGTGCTAAATGTGACCCATGTCCAAGGTCACCCCCGCCACCCGCGCGCTCACGGCTGCCGGTATTGCCTTCACCGTCCACGCCTACGACTACGATCCTGACGCCGAGAGTATCGGCCTCCAGGCGGCCGCTGCGCTCGGCGAGGACCCCGCGCGCGTTCTCAAGACGCTGATGGCGCAGGTCGACGGCAAGCCGGTCTGCGTTGTCGTGCCGTCCGACCAGGAAGTGTCGATGAAGAAGCTCGCCGCAGCCGCGAGCGGCAAGTCGGCGCAAATGATGAAGCCGCCGGAGGCCGAGCGCCTCACCGGCTACAAGGTCGGCGGCATCAGCCCGTTCGGCCAGCGCAAGCAGGTACCCACCGTAATCGAGCAGAGCGCGCTTGCGCATGATCTGGTCTATCTCAATGGCGGACAACGCGGTCTGCAGGTGCGCCTCAAACCCACCGATGCGCAGGGTGCATTGAAGGCGATCGTCGCTGACGTGCGTGCCTGACGACGACCGATCGGGTTTTCAGTAGCGCCTATGTGGCCTCTTGGCCCCGACAGGGGACTTGAGTTCATGCGCGAGCCCAGTATAGAACTATCATAAAAATAGAATGACGTTCTGTTGAATAGAACGGTGGGGATGAAGCCATGACAACTGAGCGCGGCGGCAGGAGCAGTGATCCGCCGATCCCACATAGCCCTGACGCCGTCATCGCAGCCTTCGAGGCGATCCCGGCTCTGCTGGCGCGCGATGCGACGTTGACGGCTCGCGGTCGCTGGCTCGACGTCGATTGCCTGCTCGGGCCGAGCACGCAGCCGTTCCACGTCACAATCCGCGCCGGGCAGATCGTGGATATGACGCGCGCCCCTGTGTTGATGCGATCCTGGCGCTTCGCATATCGCGCCACGCCGGCCGCGTTGGCGGCCTATTGGCAGTCACGCCCGCCAGCGGGTTGGCACGATCTGCTGGCGTTGACCAAGCGCGGAGAGGCGACGCTCGAAGGCGAGATCCATCCCTTCATGACCCATCTTCAATACTTCAAGGATCTGCTCGCGTTGCCACGTCGCACCGGCTTGGGAGGCGCGTCATGACCGGCGGCTTCATCGAGCCCATCCTTGGCCGCTACGTGCATGTCGAGATTGAGGGTGAGATCAACCGGATCTATTTCGAAGAGAACGGCACCGGCATTCCGTTGGTCTGTCTGCACACCGCAGGCTCCGATGCGCGGCAATGGCGTCATCTGCTGGTCGACGAGGAGTTCACCAGAAACTATCGCATCATCGCTTTCGACATGCCCTGGCACGGCAAATCCAATCCGCCCGATAGCCGATATGGCAGCGAATACCGGCTGACGACCGCGAGCTACACCGCGACCATCCGCGCATTCTGCAAAGCGCTCGGGCTGGATCGGCCCGTGGTGATGGGGTGCTCGATCGGGGGGCGTATCGTGCTCAACCTCGCGATCGAACATGCGCGCGACTTCCGCGCCTTGATCGGGCTCGAGGCGGCGGACTTCCAGCAGCCCTGGTACGACACGACATGGCTGAACCGGCCCGACGTCCACGGCGGAGAGGTCTGCGCCGCCCTGGTGTCGGGCTTGATCGCGCCGGATGGACCCGAGGCCGCTCGCGACGAGACGCTGTGGGGCTACAAGCAGGGTGGCCCCGGTGTATTCAAGGGCGATCTCTATTTCTATCGCGTTGACGGCGATCTGCGCGGACGCACGGGTGGCATCGACGTCAATCAGTGCCCGCTCTACTTGCTGACCGGCGAATATGATTTTTCCTGCACGCCGGAAGACACGCTGCGGACGGCCGCCGGCATCCCCGGCGCAAAGGCGACCGTCATGGAGCGGCTCGGCCATTTTCCGATGAGTGAAAACCCAGACCAGTTCCGTCGCTACATCGCGCCGGTACTGCAAGACGTCATCGATAAGCAAAAGTTGTAAACGGGAGGCGTGTGTTATGAAATTGCGTATGATGTTGGCGGCTGTTCTGGCCGCTCAAATGAGCACAGCATTTGCAGCCGACAATGTCATCAGGATCGGCGTGCTCAACGACCAGTCCGGCGTGTTCGCCGACAACGGCGGACGCGGCTCGGTCGCGGCCGCAAAGCTGGCGGCCGAAGATTTCGGCAACGAGGTGCTGGGCAAGAAGATCGAGATCATCTCGGCCGACCACCAGAACAAGCCCGACATCGCTTCGGCCACGGCGCGAAAGTGGTTCGACAACGAAGGTGTCGACATGATCGCGGACGGCGCGGCCTCTTCCGCCGGCTTTGCCATCCTCGAAGTCGCCAAGCAGAAGAACAAGATCTTCGTCATCTCGGGCCCCGGTTCGTCCGATTTCACCGGCAAGTCCTGCTCGCCCGTCAGCTTCCACTTCAACTACGACACCTACGCGCTGTCGAAGCTCACGAGTGACGCGATCACACGTGCCGACGGCAAGACCTGGTATTTCGTCACGGCCGATTATGCCTTCGGCCATGCGCTGCAGCGCGACGCCACGAAGTTCATCGAGGCGGCCGGCGGCAAGGTGATCGGCTCGGCCGCGCATCCGCTCGGCACCGCTGACTTCGCGTCGTTCCTGTTGCAGGCGCAAGGCTCCAAGGCCGACGTCGTTGGCCTCGCGACATCAGGCGCCGACGTGCAGACCGCGATCAAGCAGGCCGGTGAGTTCGGCGTGGTCGAGGGTGGTCAAAAGCTCGCCGGCCTGCTCGTTTTCATCACCGACGTCAACTCGCTCGGGCTGAAGGTCACGCAGGGCCTGCAGGTGACGACCTCGTTCTACTGGGACCTCAACGAAGAAACCCGGGCCTGGTCGAAGCGGTATGCCGGCCTGATGGACGGAAAGGTCGCCAGCATGGTGCAGGCCGGCGTCTATAGCGGCGTCCATCACTACCTCGCTGCCGTCAAGGCGGCCGGGACCACCGACGCGACGGCCGTCGCCGCCAAGATGCACGAGCTGAAAGTCAACGACATGTACAACAAGGATGTCGCGATCCGCCCGGACGGACGCGTGCTGCACACCATGTACCTGGTCCAGGTGAAGAAGCCGGAGGAGTCCAAGTACAAGTTCGACTATTACCGGATCGTCAGCTCCAAGCCGGGCGACGAGGTGTTTCGGCCGATGAGCGAAGGCGGCTGCCCGCTGGTCAAGTAATTGCGCGGGCCGGGCGGGATGCGCCCGCCCGGCTTCAGGATTTCTTCGGAGAGTACGGAATGTCTAACTCAATTGGATTCATCGGCCTCGGTGTCATGGGCGAGCCGATCTGTCGCAACCTGGTGCGCAAGAGCGGACGAACCGTGCTCGCCTTCGACCTTGCCAAGGAGCCCTTGGCGCGGATCGCGGCTGATGGGGCGGCCACGGCGCCGTCGATCGGGGATGTCGTCGGTGGCAGCGAGACGATCTTCCTGTGTCTGCCCAGCGCTCGGCACGTGACGTCCGTGTTCGAGAGCATCTTGCCGAAGATCAGGCGCGGCCAGACCGTGATCGATCTCGGCACCTCCGATGTCGGCCAGACCCGCTCGTTTGCCAAGCAGCTCGCCGAAACAGGCGCGCTCTGGATCGATGCGCCGATCGCGCGCACCCGCCAGGCAGCGCAGGACGGCACGCTCAGCGTCATGGTCGGCGCGACGGCTGAGCAATTCGCTGCTGTCGAGCCGCTGATTCGGCATTTCGCCACGGATGTGACCCTCTGTGGCGGCACCGGCGCAGGGCAAGTGACGAAGATTCTCAACAACATGGTGCTGTTCGAGACGGTGAATGCGCTGGCGGAGGCCGTGGCGCTGGCCAAGCATAACGGCGTCGATCCACAGCTGTTGCTGGAGACGCTGTCGAAAGGCTCGGCGGACAGCTTCGCGTTGCGCAACCATGGCATGAAAGCGATCGTCGCCAAGGAGTTTCCGCTGCGTGCCTTCTCGACCGAATATGCCATGAAGGATCTCTCCTATGCGCTCGAACTCGGCGCGCAGGCCGGGTTGAACCTCCGCGGGGCGGCGCTGATGCGCGAGATCTTCGAGGAGACGATCGACAAGGGCATGGGCGATGCGTATTTTCCCGTCATCGCGAAACTCATCGATCCCTCCGGATTTCCCCAATAGGAGATGACATGCCTTCGCCCGGCGTTGCCGCCGTCGATCGTGCCCTGAGCATCTTGGCGGCCTTCGAAGACACACCGGAGCCGATGACGCTGGCCGAGCTTGCCCGGCGCACCAGGATGTACAAGAGCACGCTGCTGCGGCTGATGGCGTCGCTGCAGGAATTCGGCTATCTCGTGCAGTTCGCCGATGGACGCTACCATCTCGGCCCGACGCCGTTCCGGCTTGGCGCGGTCTACCAGCGCAGCAATAATCTGCATGACCGGGTGACGCCCCTGTTGCGGCAACTGGTGGCCGACGGGTGCGAAAGCCCGTCGTTCCACGTGCGGCATGACGCCAAGCGCAGGCTGTGCGTCTTTCGCCTCGATTCCCAGCATTCGACGCTCGACCGGGTCGAGGCCGGCATGCTGTTGCCGCTCGATCGCGGCGCGGCCGGCCGCGTCATCCTCGCCTTCGACGGCGAGAGGGGCGAGGGCTACGACGAGATTCGCGAGGGCTGCGTCGCGGTGTCCTTTGGCGAGCGTGATCCCGATTGCGCCGGGCTCGCCTGCCCGGTGTTCGGCCCCGGCGGCAAATGTGTCGGCGCCTTGTCGCTGTCGGGGCCCAAGCCGCGTTTCACGCGGGACGCGCTAAGGACGATGACCTCGCTGCTGTTGAACGCGGCCATCCGCCTGACACGGGCGCTGGGCGGGCCGACGGAGCGGCTCGATGTTGCGCTGGCCGCCGCGGCCGACGACGCGCGGCCTCCGCGCCGGGCACGACGATAGATTACTGCTTCTGCAACAATTTCAGCCGGCAGCGCAGCGCCTCGCGGATATGCGCGCGCGCGAGCTGCTCCGCCCTGTCGCCGTTTCGCGTGGCGATGGCATCGATGATGGCCTCGTGCTCGCCATGGCTCGTCGAGGGACGCCCTGTGACGGTGAAGGTGGTCGGGCCGAGCAGGGCGATCCAGTCCTGCAATTCTCGCGACGCATTGTCGAGGTAGCGGTTGCGGGCGGCACGGCAGATCGCCTCGTGGAAGGCGCGGTTGAGCCTTGCCAATTCTCCTGGGATCCCGGCGGCGTCGGTCGCGGAGGCCTCGACAAAGGCCTGCTCGATGTCGCGCAGCGCGTCCACCTCGGGCGCCGAAGCATGTTCGGCGGCGAGGCGCGCGGCGGCGCCTTCCATGATCTCGCGCATGGCGTAAAGCTCAAGCACCTCGGAGATGTCGAGACTGCGCACGATCACCCCGCGGCCGGCGGCGGGCTCGACGAAGCCGCGTGCCGCGAGCCGGCCCAAGGCTTCTCGAACCGGCGTACGGCTGACCTTGAGCCGCTGGGCGACCTCCTCCTCGCGCAGGCGGTCGCCGGCGCGGTAGCTGCCGGCCTGCAGCGATTCGCACAGCGAGCGGAATACGGCTTCGCCCAGCGCAACGCTGCCGCCGCGCGCGATCGATCTACCTGTCTTTGCCGAGCGCCTCGCCATATTGCCTCGTAGCAGGCGCATTCTGCCCATGTAGAGATGACGCTTGCAGGGCTTCTGTATATCTTTGTATACGAAAGTACGCAATGGCGGTACGGTTGACCTGGCCCGCCGCCGGACAGAATATCTCCAACTTCGTCGCATCGGGCAGACGGCATGAGCAGCAAGTACGATGTGCTGGTGATCGGCGGCGGCAACGCAGCGCTGTGTGCGGCGATCTCGGCGCGGCGTGGCGGTGCCTCGGTGCTTGTGCTCGAAGGCGCGCCGAAGTTCTATCGCGGCGGCAACACCCGCCACACCCGCAACATGCGTTGCGCCCATGATGCGGCCACCGAAATCCTGACCGGTCCCTACACCGAGGAGGAGTTCTGGGAAGACCTGCTGCGCGTCACCGGGGGGCAGACCGACGAGGTGCTCGCGCGCCACATGATCCGCGAGTCCAAGGACATCCTGAACTGGATCGTGGAGCAGGGCGTGCGCTGGCAACCCTCGCTCGGCGGCACGCTGAGCCTCGGCCGCACCAATTCCTTCTTTCTCGGCGGCGGCCGCGCGATGCTGAACGCCTTGTATCTGACCGCCGAGCGGCTCGGTGTCGATGTCGAGTACGACGCGGAGGTGATCGACCTCGTGATCGAGGACGGCATGTTCCTCGCCGCGCGCCTCAAACGGCCGATCAGGGGCGAAACCGAGATCCGCGCGACCTCGCTGGTCGCAGCCGCCGGCGGGTTCGAGGCCAACATCGAATGGCTCAAGCAATATTGGGGCGAAGCGGCCGACAATTTCCTGATCCGCGGCACGCCCTATAATCGCGGTTCGATCCTGAAGATGCTGCTCGACAAGGGCGTGCAGGAGGTCGGCGATCCAACCCAGTGTCATGCCGTGGCGATCGACGCCCGCGCGCCGAAATTCGACGGCGGCATCATCACGCGCCACGACTCCGTCGTGTTCGGCATCGTCGTGAACAAGCAGGCGCAGCGCTTCTATGACGAGGGCGAGGATATCTGGCCGAAGCGCTACGCGATCTGGGGCCGGCTGGTCGCGGCGCAGCCCGACCAGATCGCCTACATCATTTTCGATTCCAGCGTCGTCACCAGCTTCATGCCGACGCTGTTTCCGCCGATTGCCGGGCAGACGATCGCCGAACTTGCCGGCAAGCTCGAGCTTGATCCGGCCGCGCTGGAGAAGACGATCACCGAATTCAACGCGGCGGTGCGGCCCGGGACGTTCGACCATACCATCCTGGACGATTGCGTGACGGAGGGCATCAGCCCGCCCAAGACGCATTGGGCGCGCAAGATCGAGGCGGCGCCTTATCTTGCCTATCCGGTGCGGCCCGGCATCACCTTCACCTATCTCGGCACACGCGTGAACAAGGAGGCGCGGATGCAGATGGCTGACGGCAGGCCGTCGGCCAACATGTTCGCGGCCGGCGAGATCATGGCCGGCAACGTGCTCGGCAAGGGTTACGCCGCCGGCATGGGCATGACCATCGGCAGCGTGTTCGGGCGGATCGCAGGACGCGAAGCGGCGAAACATGCACGAAACTAAAGAAGAGACTTGAGGGAGAAACCATGTCACGCATTGCCATCGCTTCGCTCACGGCGCTGCTGGCCGTCGGCCACGCCCACGCCGGCGAGCCGATCACCCTGCGCGACATGGGCTCGTTCCATGTCGGCGGGCGTCTCGTCGAGATCTCCGGCAAGCCGGTGAAGGAGGTCGTGTTCACGCCTGGCGGCGTGCCCGCCAAGGTCGATCCCAACGGCACCTATCAGGTCGAGCAGATGTACGTGCAGTACTTCCTGCCTGCGAACGAGAAGGGAGCCTACCCGCTGCTGATGTGGCATGGCGGCGGGCTGACGGGCGTGACCTATGAGACCACGCCCGACGGACGCGAGGGCTGGCTGAACTATTTCCTGCGCAAGGGCTGGGCGGTCTACAATTCCGATGCGGTGGAGCGCGGGCGCGCCGGCTGGGCGCAATACCCCGATATCTTCAAGGGTGAACCGGTCTTCCTCACCACCGCCAATCCGTTCGAGCGTTTTCGCATCGGCGATGGGCCAAACTCGTACGATCCAGATCCCGCCAAGCGAAAGCTGTTGCCGGGCAACCAGTTTCCCGTCGAGGGCTACGAGAACTTCGTCAAGCAGAACGTGCCTCGCTGGACCACGACGGACGACGCGATCGTCGCCGCCTATGTCGCCGAGATCGATCGCGTCGGCCCCTCGGTGATCCTGTTCCATAGCCAAGCCGGCAGCTTCGGCTTCAGGGTTGCGCAGGCTCGTCCCGACAAGGTCAAGGCGCTGATCGCGATCGAGCCGGCCGGTATCGGTGATCCCGCCAAGGCGGACTTGCTGAAGAACATCCCGACGCTCATCGTTTATGGCGACTATATCGAGAAGGACTCGCGCTGGCCCAAGATCCGCGCCAACGGCGTCGCCTTCGCGGACGCCATCAAGGCCGCCGGCGGCAGCGTCGACGTCGTCGATCTTCCGCAGGTTGGGATCAAAGGCAATTCTCACATGGTGATGATGGACAAGAACAACCTCGAGGTTGCTGCCCTGATCCAGAAATGGCTCGAGGGCAAAGGCCTGGTGAAGTAGAACCATGCACGGAACCAGAATTCTGGACGAGGCCGACCGTCTGATGACGGTCTGCAATTCCTGCCGCTACTGCGAGGGTCTTTGCGCGGTGTTTCCCGCCATGGAGATGCGGCGCTCTTTCTCGGACGGCGATCTCAACTACCTCGCCAATCTCTGCCATTCCTGCGGCGCCTGCTATGTCGACTGCCAATTCTCGCCGCCGCATGAGTTCAACGTCAATGTCCCCAAGACGCTCGCGATCGCGCGTGCCGAATCCTATGCCGCGTATGCTTGGCCGGGTGCGTTGTCCGGCGCCTTCGCCCGCAACGGCCTCGTCATCAGTGTCGTCGCCGCGCTCAGCATGGCCGCCTTTATCCTCGGCTTTGCCGCATTGAATGACCGCAGCGTTCTGTTCGGTGTGCACACCGGCCCCGGCGCTTTCTACAAATTGATGCCGCACAACGCGATGGCGGCGCTGTTCAGCGCCGCGTTCCTCTATGCCGTCCTTGCGCTGGTCATGAGCGTGCGCGCGTTCTGGCGCGATATCGGCACGCCGATCGGCGGCCGCGCCGATGGGGTCTCGATCTTCCAGGCGATCCGCGATGCCGGCGAACTGCGCTATCTGCATGGCGGCGGCGTTGGTTGCTACAACGAGGACGACAAGCCGACCGACCGGCGCAAATTCTATCACCACCTGACCTTCTACGGATACCTGCTGTGCTTTGCCGCGACCTCGGTGGCGACGCTGTATCACTACCTGCTTGCGCGCGAGGCGCCGTATCCGTGGTGGGACCTGCCGGTGGTGCTGGGCACGCTCGGCGGAATCGGTCTGATCATCGGTCCGGTCGGCCTGTTCTTGGCCAAGATGAAACGTGATCCGGCGCTGCTCGACGAGTTCAGCTACGGCATGGATGTCGGCTTCATCGCCATGCTGTTCCTGACCGGCCTCACCGGCATGGCGCTTCTGGTCCTGCGCGAGACCGCCGCGATGGGACCGCTGCTGGCGCTGCATCTCGGCGCCGTGTTCGCGCTGTTCATCACCATGCCCTACGGCAAATTCGTGCACGGCATCTATCGCTTCGCAGCCCTGGTGCGCTATGCGCAGGAGCGGCGGACGGCGGCGTGACCAATTATCCCGCTTGAAAGCGGCCGTCGCGCAGGAAGGCGATGGTTTGTTCGATCGCGGCGGCGTGACGCGGAAGCCCGGTATGGGAGGCTTTCACGACGACATGGTCGGCCATCCCGGAAAGCATTGCGCTTTGTACCGACACTCGTCCGTCGTTCGGCTTCGGCAGAACAAACAGTCCGGCGACGGGGTCGATGAAGCGGCTTCCTGCGATCACGCCGACGGGATAATCCACGGTGGGGAAGGCCATCGGTCGGGCCGTCGTCAATTCGAGTCCGGCGGGTCCGTAGAAAGCGCGATAGAGCCGCGATCCGCTGAGGAGGTCGGCAACTTCACTGCCGCCGTTCGGCGTCCCAAGCATCACGACACTGGCAAGCCTTTTCGGGCGATATTTCGCGATGTAGGCGCGTGTGACGAGACCGCCCATCGAATATGCAGCGAAATGCAGAGGCGCGTTGCGGTTGGCGAAGCCCGAGATTGCAGGGTGGAGATCATCGGCGAGGGCCGCGATCGACTTGCTGCGGCTGGGATAGTCGATGTTGAGCGTTGCGAAGCCGGCGGCCTGGAGCGCCCGCTCCAGCTTCGTCAGGGATGCCGAGGTCCGCGCGATTCCATGAAGCAGAACCACTCCCGGGCATCGCGCGTCGCCTGATTGAGGCGCCTCGTGCATGTGTCTTACGCCACCTCGCGCTCCGGCGCTGACGCCTGCTCGCGGGCCATTGCAGTGGCGGTGACGTAGTCGGTCTTGCCGGTGCCGAGCAGCGGCACCTTATCGACCACCATGATCGCCGCGGGAACGGTCAGCTCGGATGCGCCGATCGTTTTGGCCTGGCCCTGCATTGCGCTGCGCTCGGCGTTCTTCTCAGTCGTCAGCAGCACGATGCGCTCGCCCTTGCGCGGATCGGGTATCGACACAGCGACGGAAGCGGCCTGCGGCCACAGTGCGGTCGCGATGGCTTCGACCGCCGACAGTGAGACCATTTCGCCCGCAATCTTGGCAAAGCGCTTGGCGCGGCCCTTGATGGTGATGAAGCCGGCAGCGTCGATGGCCACGATGTCGCCGGTGTCGTGCCAGCCCTCGGGGAGCACTTCGAGCACGCCGGGATTTTCCGCCCGCAAGTATCCGAGCATCACGTTTGGTCCGCGCACCGAGAGCCGTCCGCCCTCTTCGATGCCGGGGACCGGATCGAGGCGGCTTTCCATCAGCGGCGACAGGCGGCCGACGGTGCCCGGACGATTTGCCATCGGCGTGTTCATCGCCAGTACCGGCGCGGTCTCGGTGACGCCATAGCCTTCGAGGATCCGAATGCCATAGCGCTCCATGAACACCTGCCGCGTGCGGTCCTTGACCGCCTCGGCGCCGGCGATCACTAGGCGCAAGGTGCGGAAGTCGTAGGCGTGGGCCGAGCGCGCATAGCCGGTGAGGAACGTGTCGGTGCCGAACAGGATGGTTGCGCCGGTCTGGTAGATCAGCTCAGGCACGATCCGGTAATGCAGCGGCGAGGGGTACATGTAGATCGGGATGCCCGCGAGCATCGGCATCATCATCCCGCCCGTGAGCCCGAACGAGTGGAACACCGGCAGTACGTTGAACACCTTGTCATTGGCGTTGGCATCGACCCGCGCCAAAGCCTGCGCCGCATTGGCGAGGATGTTGCGATGGGACAGCACCACCCCCTTGGGCGTGCCTTCCGAGCCCGACGTGAACAGCACCACAGCGGGGTCGCTGGCCTGGCGGACGACGCGCGGCGTCGTGCCGGCGAGCAGGCCCTTGATCTTGTCGGCCGTGCCGATCGAGGCGCGGACGTCCTCGAGATAGACGACCCGGGCTTCTCCGGAGATCGCAGCCATCAGCTTGTCGAGCTTGCCCTTCTCGATGAAGGCCTTCGAGGTCAGCACGGTCTTGACCTGCGCAGCCTTCATGGCGGCGAGCACGTTGACCGGGCCCGCCGAGAAGTTGAGCATCGCCGGGACCCGGCCGATGTTCTGCAGCGCCATGAAGACCACGGCGACGCCCGCGGAATTCGGCAGCAGCACGCCGACATTCTCGCCGACGACGGTACCGCTCTCCAGCTTCCGGCTCAGGACCTGCGCGCCGAGGATCAGCTTGCGATAGGTCAGCTTGGTGCCGAGTGCGTCCTCGATGATGACCTTGCCGGTGTCGCGGTCGCGATAGGCGTGCCCGAGCGCCTCGAACAGCGAGTGATCGAGCATCGCGTTCTTGACCATGGCGTCAATCATGACGTCCTGAAGTGCGGCGCCGGCAGCATTGCGGCGCGCCTTGCCCTTCAGCGCCGGGTCGACCGGCAACTTGACCGGCGGCAGGATGGTGACCGTCACCCGGGGAAACCACGAGCGCTTGATTTGGCTGGAGTTGAGATAGCTGAGATGCGAGCGTTGCGCGCCCTCGATGCGAACAGGCACGATCACGGCGTCGGCCTTGTCGGCGATCATCGCGGTGCCGTCATAGACCTTCATCAGCGAGCCCGAGACGGTAATGCGTCCCTCCGGGAAGATCACCACCGGCTCGCCGGCGGCGACCAGCTTGATCAGGTCGCGCGCGGCCAGCGGCTTGGTCGGATCCATGGTGTAGTGCTTGACGACGCGCAGGAACGGCTTCGCCCACCAAGCCTTGGCAATGCCGGTGTCGACCGCGAAGCTCGCGTCGATCGGCAACACGGCGTGCAGCAACGGGCCATCGATCAGGCTGACATGATTGGGTGCGATCAGCATGCGCGTGCCCGGAGGCGGCAGATTTTCGAGACCGCGGACCTCGGTGCGGAAGAGGGCGCGGAACAGCAGTCCGCCGGCATCACGCACGCCTTCCTTGCCCCACTTGGTCAGCACGAACCACACTGCGCCGAAGCTGGCGACGCCGAGGCCGAAGAAGATCCAGCCGATATGCAGGCCGGCCGCCTGCAGCAGCGCGACGAACAGCGAGCCGACAACCATGAAGGCCGCCTGCAGCACGTTGCCGGCGGCGATGATGCGGGCGCGCTCGGATGGCGCCGACCAGGCCTGGACCGCGGCGAAGGAGGGAACGACGAACAGGCCGCCGCCGAATGCGAAGGAGACGAAGTCAGTCAGCATGCGCAGGCCCGCGAACGAGGTCGCGAAACCGGTCGCGGTGATGTCCTGGCCCTTGTCGGTGACGCCGATGGCCCATGCGAGATCGAGGCCGGCAAACCCCATGATGATGGCACCGATCGGCACCAGCGCGAGATTCGGGCGAACGTGGCTGAGGTTGGCCGCGAACAGCGAGCCGATGGCGATGCCGATGGCGAAGATCGCAAGGCACAGCGTCACCACGCCCTCGGTGCCGCCGACGACCTCCTTGACCAGCGCCGGCAACAGCGACAGCACGATCGCGCCGACCAGCCAGAACCAGGAGACGATCACGGTGCCGTCCCACAGCCGGTGGTCGGCGTGCAGGGTCTTGAGAAGGCTCACCGTCGAGGTCCAGGGATTGGCATCGACGGGCAGGTCGGGCGCCGACGGTGTCGTCTGCGGAATGCGGGAAGCGAACGCCCAGGACAGCAGGGCCAGCACGACCACGGCCGATGCGACCCAGCCCATATGCGCCGATCCCGCCACGAACTGGCCGCCGGCGACGGTGCCGAGCAGAATCGCCATGAAGGTCGCGCCTTCGACCAGCGCGTTGCCGGTCGCGAGCTCGCCGAGCTCGAGCTGATCCGGGAGCATGGAGTATTTCACGGGCCCGAACAGCGCGGCGATGACACCGAACAGCGCGAGCGCTGCGAACAATAGCGGCACCGAGTGCAGGAAGAACCCGGCGGCCGCGAAAGCCGCGGCGAAGATCTCGGCGAATTTGAGCCGTCTTGCGACGACGGATTTGACGTATTTGTCGGCGAGCTGGCCGCCGAGGCCCGACAGGATGAAATAGGGGAAGATGAAGACGGCGCCCGCCACCGTCACCAGCGCGTCGCCATGGCCGGTTGCGGCGCTGTAGAGCAGAATGATGACGAGCGCATTCTTCAGCACGTTGTCATTGAGCGCCGAGAAGAATTGCGCCCAGAACAGCGGCGCAAAGCGGCGTGACGACATCAATTCCCTGATCATGATCAGTCCTGTTTTGGAAAGGCAGCCTGAAGTGCTTGCAGAGTGGGTGGAACGTCACGACCGGAAGGATAGGGATCGGACGATTGCAGGGTGACGATGGTCGGCGCCTGCTCTGTCCCCTCGGTCCCTCTGATCTTGTTGGTATCCAAGTGGCCTCGTTAGGTTCGCAAATATCTGGTCACGACTGCAGTTCGGGCGGAGAGGTCGCGCCTGTTGGGGTATCGCGTGGGGCGATGAGGAAAAGTTGAACCGCATCGCCGAAGGTGACGAAATCGGATGCCGATGTCGGGGCATGGTAAGTCCTTCCTTGCAACCTGATCCTGCATTCGAATCGACCGGAACGTGCAGGCTGTCGCGCGCTTCAGGTGAGATGGGCGAGGTGGCGAAAGGGCGACAGCCGGCCAAGAATGCTGAGCTCGCGGCCTTCGAGACGTGCGCGGTCGCGGCTGGCCCGCCACATCCGGAAGGTCGCGCGGCGTTCGGCAAGCACGCCGGCAATGTCGCAGGCATTTGCGATGCGATCGATCGGCCTCATGGCGAACCGCAGCAGGGCGCGGACAGGGCCGGTCAGGAGAACGATGGCGTCATCCACGAAGGTAGCGGCGATATCAACAGCGAGGGTTTGCATTTTGCAGGTCTCCAGGTTAATTTGAACAATGTTCACATGAGTATCAAGAAAATGAACAATGTTCAAGAAGAATCGCTGCGAGATCAGAAAAAGAATCGGAGACGGCTCCAGATCCTGGAGATCGCGCGGGGCATCATTGCCGCTAAGGGGTTGAGATCGTTGAAGGTTCGTGACGTTGCGGAGGCCGCCGGCTGTTCGGTCGGCAGCGTCTATAACGAGTTCGGCGACTTCGACGGGGTGATTTTAACCGTCAATCGGGAGACCGTTCAGGCGCTCACGGACCGACTTCGCGGGGTTTCAGATGAGGACCCCGTTCGCCAGCTCTATGGGCTCGCTGAGACTTATCTCGAATTCTTCGCGGAGCACGCCAATCTGCTGCGCTCGTTGTTCGAACATCGGATGGAGGACGACCGCCCTTATCCCGACGACATCCTGCAGATGGTGATGGATGCTTTCGCGCTGATGCATCCGCCCCTGGTCCGGCTGCTGCCGGATGCGGATGACGTCAAGATCGCGCTGTTGTCGCGCACTTTGTTTTCAGCCGTGCATGGAATCATCTCGCTCGGTCTGGAAGAGCGCATGGTGGCCGTGCCGCCCCAGCTGCTGCGTCAGCAGGTCGAACAATTCCTCGACGCGCATCTGGTGGGTCTCGGGATCCTGCCGCGGCGGTGACGGCGGAGAACGTCAGGCGCGCGCGATTTCGCGCGGCCGGGGCGCCACGACGACGACATCGGCTCTTCCGCCGTCAACCTGAACCCGGTTGCGTCCCTTCTCCTTGGCGCGATAGCAGGCGGCATCCGCGCACCGCATCGCGGCTTCGAGCGTGGTGTTGGCGTCGGCGATGCAGGTGACCCCGATGCTGGCAGTCACCGCAAAACAGCGCTCGTCCCAGACGAAGTTGAACAGCTCCAGCGATCGGCGCAGCCGTTCGGCGATGTCGAGCGCCCTCGCAGGCGAGCATTGGGGCAGGATCAGTCCGAACTCGTCGCCGCCGAGCCGGGCCACCAGATCGCGGGGATGCCGGTCCTGTTGCAGGAGGCGCGAGACCTGGCAGAGCAGGCGGTCGCCGGCGAGGTGCCCGCAGCTGTCGTTGACGTTCTTGAACTGGTCGAGGTCGAGCAGGATGAGGCCCAGCGAATCCGCTCCGGCAACGTCCAGTTCGCTTTGCAGGCGCGCCTCGAAGGCGCGGCGGTTGGACAGGCCGGTCAGCCAGTCGTGCGATGCCTGCCACACCAGGCGTTCCTTCTCGGCATCCAGGGCATCTTCGAAGGCCTGGCGCTGCAGCACCAATCGCCTCGTGTGCCAGATCAGGAGCAGGATCAGCGTCCCGGCGGTGACGATGTTGATGCCGGTCAGCGTCAGCTTGATGGCGCGGGAGCCTTCGCCGAGCACGGTGGAGAACCGGTTGGCATGGACCGTGAATTGGGTGTTGAGCTCGGAGAGCCGCGACGACAGGAACTGCAGCCGGTTTGCGTCGCGAACAGGACCGTTCTCCAACTCGGATCGGATGACCTCGCCGAAGACGCTGAGCTCGAGCAACATGGGATCGGTGGCGGCCCACTCGCGGATTGCATCCTGAAGGAAGCTGACGCCATTGAAGTAGCGAAACAGCCAGATCAATCCCGGGACGTCATCGGGATGGTTGCCGCCTTGCAGGAAGCCGATGCGGGCGGCCTCGACGTCGACCGGGTCGCGCTCGAGCGCCCAGCGCGCGAATTCGTCGCCGATGGGAACGGCAAGCGAGGACTGGTATTGCGCGAACTGGCTGGCGTCGCCCGAATGCAGGTAGAGATTGAGGAAATAAACGGCGTTCTTCTGCGAGCGCGACCACATCGCTTCGCCGCCGACATAGGCGCGGACCGACGACATCACCTCGAGACTGAATCCCGCGATCGCCGCCTGGAGCACGACGACCATCACGAAAGGCGACACGAGCTTGATGACATGAAGGAAGCTGTGTCCCTTCGTTGACGTCGCTGTTCTGCGAAACACCCTGCGTTCCCCAAATCGCGCACCACCCCCAGCGGAAGCGCTGCGCCTGCAACGCCAAGTAGAGGCGATGGTTGCTTAACCCGGCCTGAAGGCTGCAGGAGACTGCAGTGCAAGGTGAAGGCGCTGTGAACCCGGTTTGCCCTGTTTGCTTAAAATACTGCCCAATCACAAATGGCGCAGTATCGCGGATCAATGCCTCGCATTGGTCTGCGCAGTGTACACGACCGAGAGAGTTTCGTCGGCGCCGTTAGACCAGCACCGGCTTGCGGACGCGGCCGGCATCGCCGAAAACGCGCAGATAACGCTCGATCTCGGAGGGCATGCCGGTCGCTTTCTCCGGATTGTCGGAGAGCTTGACGGCCGGATGGCCGTCCACCGACGACACCTTGCAGACCAGCGAGATCGGATCGAGATTGAACGAGCCGTCCGGCGTGCAGCCGACGAAGTCGTTGGTGAGGTTGGTGCCCCAGCCGAAGGACAGCCGCACCCGGCCGGCGAAGTGGTGATAGGTCTCCTCGATCGAGCCCACATCCATGGCGTCCGAGAACACCAGAAGCTTGTCTTTGGGATTGCGGCCCTTCTTGTCCCACCAGGCGATGATCTCTTCGCCGGCCTGGATTGGCGGCGCGCTGTCGGGGCGGAAGCCGGTCCAGTCGGCGACCCATTCCGGGGCATCGCGCAGGAAGGCCTTGGTGCCGAAGGCGTCGGGCAGCGCGATCAGCAGGTTGCCGCCATAGGTCTGGCGCCACTGGTCGAGAATGCGATAGGGCGCCCAGCGCAATTCCTCGTCGTCCCTGGCCAGCGCGGCGGCGACCATCGGCAGCTCGTGCGCATTGGTACCGATGGCTTCGAGATCGTTGTCCATCGCAAGCAGCACGTTGGAGGTGCCGATGAAGGACGGACCCAGCCCTTCCTTCACCGCCTCCACGCACCAGCGCTGCCAGAGAAAGCCGTGGCGGCGGCGGGTGCCGAAGTCGGACAGGCGCAAATTCTCCAGCTTGCGCAGCCGCTCCACCTTGGTCCACAACTTGGCCTTGGCGCGGGCATAGAGTACGTCGAGCTCGAAGCGGCCGCGGCCCTTCATCGCCGCGCGCGAGCGCAGCTCGTTGAGGATCGCCAGCGCCGGAATCTCCCACATCGTTGTGTGGCTCCAGGGGCCGTGGAAATGCAATTCATACTGGCCCTCGACCTTGCGCAGCTCGTACTCGGGAAGGCGGAATTCGGCCAGCCAGCGGATGAAGTCCGCCGAGAACATGTGGGTCTTGCCATAGAAAGTGTTACCCGCCAGCCAAATCAGCTCCTTCTTGGTGAAGCGGATCGTGCGGGCGTGGTCGAGCTGGGCGCGGAGCTCGCCCTCGTCGATGATCTCGGCGAGCCGCACATGGCGCGAGCGGTTGATGACCGAGAAGGTCACCTGTTGCTTCGGGTACGCTTCCCGAATCATCTGCAACATCAATAGTTTGTAGAAGTCGGTATCAAGCAGGCTGCGGATGATGGGATCCAGCCGCCAGCTGTGATTGTAGGTCCGGCTCGCAATATCTGTCACTGTCATGGAAGGATTTTAGCGCGGCTCCGCTTGCGCAACCAGTGGGTTTGGCGAGGGGCAGGCTTCCCAGAGGCGGAGGCTCAGCCGCCCGCGGCTGTCGCTGCGACAATTTCCAGCTGGCTTCTGACCCAACGATGAGCCGGATCTTTCTGATAGCGCTGGTGCCAGACCATGAACATCGGCAGCTCGGCGAGCGTTCGCGTGCGTGACGCCAGCGGTATCCGGGTTCGTGCGAAGCCGCGCATCACACCGGATGCGAGCAGGCTCGGCATGCTCGCCAGCATCTGCGAGCCGCGCAGGAACGGCGGCACGCCGGAAAAGCTCGGCACCGAAATCGCGATGTCACGGTGAAGACCGTTGGCCGCCAGCCGGCGGTCGAAGTCGAGCCGCTCGTTGTCGGTGTAGACGACGGTGATGTGGCGCGCGGCGAGATAGGCGCCGCGGCTGGCCGGCGCGGGACGCGCCTTCGGATCGAAGTAACAGACGTAATGATCCCTCAGCAGGCGCTTTTGCACGATGTCGATGCCGGACGGCGGCAGAGGCGTGATCAGGAGATCGCAGCGGTTCTCGCGCAGCATCGCGGGCGAGGGCGACTGCGAGGGGATCACGCGCAGGTTCAGGCTCTTCACCTGGCCGGCGACCTGATCGAAGAACCGGGGCAGCAGCAGGTCGCGCTGGAAGTCGTTGGCCGCGACCGTCAGCGACAGCTGCGCATGGGGCGGCTCGAAGCTGACGCCGCCGGCGAAGCTTCGCATCTCGTCGATCAGCGCGCGCGCCTTTGCGGCCAACGCTTGCGCATGCGCGGTTGCGACGATGCCGCGGCCTGATTTGGCGAACAGCGGATCGCCCACGATCCGCCGCAGCTTGTTCAGGGCGTGGCTGACGGCGGACTGCGTCAGGCCGAGCCGGGTGGCGGCCGCCGTGACCGAGCCTTCCTCCAGCACGGCGAGGAACAGTTCGAGGGCATGGCCGTCGAGGGCCAAATGATCGATTTCCTTCATGCAATACATTATAATCCATCTATTTATCTGTGGAATAGACCGGCCCATGATCTCCCGATAAGCCGCGCGTCCGGACCGGGCGCCCCAGGGAGAAACACGATGAATGCCCAGGCGCCAGCCTTGCAGGATCCCCGCCTCAACCGCCCCGAGCCCCTTGCACCGCCGCTCGGGGACCGCGGCTTCTTCCAGCGGGATCGTTCGATTCATCCGCCGGCGCATGCGCCGGGCTACAAATCCTCGGTGCTGCGCTCGCCGCGCCAGTCGCTGCTCTCGCTGGAGGGTTCGGTCTCCGAGATCACGGGGCCGGTGTTCGGCCACAACGATCTCGGCCCGCTCGACAATGATCTGATCCGCAACTACGCCAAGGAAGGCGATCCCGTCGGCGAGCGCATCATCGTCCACGGCCGCGTGCTGGACGAGACCGGCCGCGGCGTGCCGAACACGCTGGTCGAGTTCTGGCAGGCCAATGCCGGCGGCCGCTACCGGCACAAGAAGGACACCTATCTGGCGCCGATCGACCCGAATTTCGGCGGCTGCGGGCGCGCGCTGACCGACGACACCGGCTACTACTATTTCCGCACTGTGAAGCCGGGGCCTTATCCCTGGCGCAACTACGTCAACAGCTGGCGTCCGGCCCACATCCACTTCTCGGTGTTCGGTTCGGGCTTTGCACAGCGGTTGATCACGCAGATGTATTTCGAGGGCGATCCCCTGATCCCGATCTGCCCGATCCTGACCACCATCCCGGACAAGGACGCACTCGACCGCCTCGTGGCGCCGCTCGACCTCAACGCCTCGGCGCCGTTCGATTCGCTGGCCTACCGTTTCGACATCGTGCTGCGCGGACAGCGCTCCACGTACTTTGAAAATCGCACCGCGGGGAACTGAGCACATGCCGCAGCCGCTGAGCTATCTCAAGGAAACCGCTTCGCAGACCGCCGGTCCCTACGTCCATATCGGTCTGATCCCGGCGATGGCCGGCTTCGACATCTTCGAGAAGAACTTTTCGAATGTCCTGACGACACCGGACACCGAAGGCGAGCGCATCACGCTGGAAGGCAAGGTGATCGACGGCACCGGTACGCCGCTGCGCGACGTGCTGCTGGAAATCTGGCAGGCCAACGCGGCCGGCCGCTACAACCATCCGGCCGATCGCTCGGCCGGCGCGCTGCAGCAGGAGTTTCGCGGCTGGGGCCGCGCCGGCTCCGACTTCGAGAGCGGTCTCGTCACCTTCGAGACCATCAAGCCGGGCGCGATCACCGACAGAGCGGGCCGGACATGCGCGCCCCATATCAATGTCTGGATCGTCGCGCGCGGCATCAACATCGGCCTCAACACGCGGCTCTATTTCTCGGATGAAGAGGCTGCCAACGCCGCCGACCCCGTGCTCAATCTGATCGAACAGCCGATCCGGCGCTCGACGCTGGTTGCCAAGCGCAGCGAGCGCGGCGGCAAGGTCGTGTACTCTTTCACGATCAATCTGCAGGGGCCGGAAGAGACGGTGTTCTTCGACGTGTGAGGCGTCACGTCTCCTCGCCATGGAGTTGCGCGCGAAAGGCGCGCGGTGAGACCCCCGTGGCTGCGGTGTAGACCCGGCTGAAATATGCGGGGTCCTCGAAGCCGAGCGCGTAGGCGATCGTCGAGACCGGCAGATTGGTGTAGACGAGGTTGCGTCGCGCCTCGCGGATCAGCCGGTTGAGGATCAGATGCGAGGCGGTATCACCGGTCGCTGCCCGTGTGATCCGGTTGAGATGCGTCGGGGTCACCGCCAGCGCCTCGGCATAGTCCGCGACGCTCCAGCGTTCCAGATGATGCTGCTCCAGCAGTGCCTCGAAACGGCGGAACAGGCTGGATTCGACCGTGCCGTTGCCGCCGCTTTCGCTCGTGAGCGCGCGGGCCACCAGCCCAATCATGGCCGACGACAACGCCCGCAGCACATGCGCGCGGCCGAATTCGCGCGCGGCATGTTCGGCGAAGATCTGCTTCATGGTGGTGCGGATCTGCGGCGTACCGCGCACCACGGCCGAGCGGGCCAGCGCGCCGCGCAGGCCCTCGGCGGAAAGCAGCGCCTCGTCCAGAATCTCCGCGGCGATGGTCAGCACCCAGCCTTGCGTATCGGGCACGAAGCGGAAGCCGTGCACGTGGCCGACAGGCACATTGACGATCTGCATCGGCCTCACCGGCAAAACCCGCCCGTCGAGAGTCGCCTCGCCACCGCCGCGCTCGATCAGCAGCACCTGGTGCAGCCGGGCATGGCGGTGAACGGCCAGGGTCCAGTCGTGCAGCACCGAGCGGGACGCGATGGTCTCGCAATGCACGACGTCCGGCAAGTCGCCGGACTCGCCGAACAAATTGTAGATACGGATCGCGGGGGCTGCGCCTCTCATGTTCGAATAGTACAAGACAATGGCGAAACCCTCCATCGGTCCGTGGCGCCAAATCTGCAAAAAAGTGCCGACGGGAGGACGCAAAAATGAAAGTTCAGGTCTGTATCATCGGCGGCGGGCCGTCTGGGCTGTTGTTGTCCCAGCTGTTGCACCTCAAGGGCATCGACACGGTCGTGCTGGAAAAGTACAGCCGGGATCACGTGCTTGCCCGCATTCGTGCCGGCGTACTCGAACACGGCTTCGCCAAGTTGATGCGCGAAGCGCAATGCGGCGAGCGGATGGACCGCGAGGGCGAGATCCATAATGGGTTCGAGATCGCCCATGACGGCATGCTATCCAAGATCGATCTGCACAAGCATTCCGGCGGTAGTTCGGTGCTGGTCTACGGCCAGACCGAGCTGACGCGCGATCTCTACGAGGCACGGGACCGCCTCGGCGGCAAGGTCGTGCACGATGCGCAGGACGTGACGCCGCATGATCTGACCTCGGACCGTCCCTATGTGACCTATCGATCGAACGGCGAGATGGTCCGCGTCGATTGCGACTACATCGTCGGCGCCGACGGTTTTCACGGCGTCAGCCGCAAGTCGATCCCGAAGGATGTGCTGCGCGAATATGAGAAAGTTTATCCGTTCGGCTGGCTGGGGGTGCTGTCGCGCACCAAGCCGGTCTCGCCGGAACTGATTTATGTGAAGCATGAGCGCGGCTTTGCGCTCTGCTCGCTGCGCTCGCAGGTGCTGAGCCGCTACTACGTTCAGGTGCCGCTGACCGACAAGGTCGAAGATTGGAGCGACGATGCGTTCTGGGCCGAGCTGAAGCGTCGCCTGCCGGACGAGGTCGCCGGTCGTTTGGTCACGGGGCCCTCGATCGAGAAGAGCATCGCGCCGCTGCGCAGCTTCGTTGCCGAGCCGATGAGCTACGGCCGGCTGTTCCTCGCCGGCGATGCGGCCCACATCGTGCCGCCGACCGGCGCGCGCGGGCTCAACAGCGCGGCGTCCGACATCTACTATCTCTACCACGCGATGCTCGCGCATTATCAGCGCGGTGACGATTCCGGCCTCGAAGGCTATTCCGCCAAGGCACTGGCGCGGATCTGGAAGGCGCAGCGCTTTTCCTGGTGGATGACGATGCTCCTGCACCGCTTCCCCGACCGGCTCGACTACGAGGATCGGCTTCAGCAGACCGAGCTGGACTATCTGCTCTCGTCAGAGACGGCGCAGCGGCTGCTCGCGGAGAATTACGTGGGACTGCCGTTCTAGTCGGAGCCTGCCGCGACGCCGCTACTTCCCTTCCAGCGCATTGACCGGAATCCAATCCGGCGGCGGTGGATTCGCAGCGAATGCCGTGGCGCGCTTGGCGAACAGCGCTGACGCCGGATCGGCCTTTGCCATCTGTCCGAACGCATCGGCCGCCTTCGCGAAATCACGCGCGCGCCAGCAGGCGAGCCCTTTCGCATAGGTTGCGGTCACTTTCGCCTGTTCCGCACTCACCGTGCCCTTCTCGGCCAACGGCTCGAACACCCTGATGGCTTCGCCGCGTCCGAGCACTTTGATTGCATCCAACTCGCGCCAGGCAAAGGTGTCGCCGGTCTGCATCATCGTCGTCTCCGAGGCCATGATCGCAGTGCCGTAATATTTGTTGGCGCCTTCGAGCCGCGAGGCGACGTTCACGGTGTCGCTCATCACGGTATAGTTGAAGCGGCGCCGCGAACCGATATTGCCGACCACGGCCTCGCCGCTGTTCAATCCGATGCGGTGCGACAGGCCGTGGCCGGCGAATGCGGGATTGCCGGCATTGAGCTCCGCCAGCTTCTCATGGCACTTCAGCGCGGCGCGAACGGCGTTGCGGGCATGTGCGGGATCGTCGGCCGGCGCACCGAACATCGCGACGATGGAATCGCCGATATATTTGTCGACGTATCCGCCGTGGCTTTGGATGATGTCGGTCATGGCGGACAGATATTCGTTCATCAGGGTCACCAGCTCGACCGGCGTCATCGCCTCGGCAATGGACGAGAAGCCGCTGAGGTCGGAGAAGAACATGGTGACGTTGCGCATCTCGCCGCCAAGCGCCGGCATCTTGCCGGAGGCGACCATGGTCTCGATCACCTCGGGCGCGAGATAGTAGGCGAAGCTCCTGCGCAGGAAGCGCTCGTCGCGGTCGGCGAGCACGAATCGATAGCCGGTCATGATCGCGAGTGCGGCAAGGCTGGCGAGTGCCGGCTCGGTCAACGGCAGCGCCAAGGCATGGACGAACGCACCGACGGCTATGGCCGTGTAGGCGAGGGTGAGGCCAAACCAGGCCATCAGTGCGCCGCTCGGCGCGAGCACGCAGGCCGCGCAGGCGATGATCGCGGCGAACGCGATCGTGAGAACGGCTCGCATCGGATAGCCGAGCTCGGTTACGGAGTCGCGCTCCATCAGGTTTCGGACCGCGGTGGCGTGGACGAACACCCCCGCGACGTCGCTGCGGGCCTTCTGCGGCGTGCTTGCCTGCGCCGGCAGTGCGCATCGTGCGGCCTGCGTTCCATCGTAGCCGCCGGACAGGCGCATCGAGGTGAGCTTGCGATCCTCGAAGTTCAGGGCCGTCCCAAGCAGCACGACCTTGCCGTCGAAAGCGCGGCGAAAAAAGTCGCGGTCACCCTTGTCGACGCAGGCGCGCAGATCGACGAAGGAGTGGGTCGGGATGTCGCGTCCCAGTGCCCGGAAGTTGAGCGTCATTGTATTCGGAACGGCACTCGGGATCGCGTAGCCAGCCAATTCGGTCGCGCCGGAGGGCGCAATTTTCGGCTTTGCGCCGGTCGCGCGTGCAGCGAGCTCGACCGCCATTGCCGGCACCGGCCGCCCCTCGATGGCAAAGCTCAGCGGCATTCGTCGGATGACGTCGTCGGGATCGGTGTGGACATTGAGCGCCCGCACAGTGTTGCGCACGGCCACTTGCTGGGCGCGATAGGGCACTTCCGGATGGTCGTTGCTGAGGATCTCGCCGAGCACCAATTTGCCGCCGTCGGAGATTTGCCGCAGCGCGATCAGATAATCCCGGTCGAATCCCTTCAAGCGGCCGCCGACGGCCGTGTCGCCAAACGGAATCTCCGATTGCTCGATCGAGCTCGGAAAGATGACGTCGAAGCCGATCACCTTGGCGCCGCCTTCGGTGATGCTGCCGAGCACCCGGCCGATCTCGCGCGTCCAGGTCTGCGTCGGTGATCCCTTGAATGGTGGTGTGTCGTAGGTTTCACTGTCGATGGCGACGACGACGACCGGCGACGTCGCGGGATCGCGGCTGTCGCCGAGAAGCTTCCAGCGCATCGCCGTGAGGATGTCGAGCGAGAGGCCTTGCAGGGTCTGCAGCGGCGGCGACGTGAAGACCACGCCCGTGACGAGCGCGATCAGGATCGCCGCAACGATGTCCCGTCCCCCGATCCGCCGCATCGCTCCCGTCGCCAGGTCCGCTATTCGAGCCGCAGCAGGCGGCCGATGATCGGGGTCGGCGAGGCGGTGGCGCTGGCGTCGACCTGGAAGGTGTAACGCTTGGTTCCGAGGCTCGCGAGATAGCTGCCGCCGGGGGTCAGCGACTTCCCGGCCTTGGCAAAGTCATAGAATTTGCCGCGGATCATGATGTCGTTCTTGAGCGGAACGCTGATCGTGGGTTCCTTGCCGTCGGTGCGCTCGATCACCAGCGTGCTGCCGCTCTTGGCCTGGATCACGGGCGCGGTGCCATAAATCGTCGGCAGCTTGGACGGAGCAGCCTTGGCGTCGGACCGCACGGTCCGGAACGTGGTGGCGGCACTCTGGTTCGCTTCGCGCTCGGAGAGCTGCGCCGCCTTGGTGTCGCAGGGCACCTTGGCGCGCTGCACGTCGCCGAGCTGCACGGTGCTCTGCTCGGCGCCGACCATTACGACGCCCTCGCTGATGGTCTCGCGCAGGCAGGATTTGAGATAGCTCAGCGTAATGCTGGCCTTGGGCCCGAGCTTGATGATCTTGCCCGCAGCGACATAGTCCATGAACTCGACGCCATCGACCTTGCCTTGCACATCCTCGACGATAGCGGCGGGCGTCTCTGCCAAGGCAGGGACCGCAATACAGAACGCGCCGACAACAGCGCCGATCAGGCTTCTCATGGCTATTCTCATTCAATTCGACCGATGCTTTGCTGGTCCCCGTCCCAGTGCGACTTTTAGCGTCGGGGCACCCAGACAAGTGTGACCAGAATCACTCTTTGATGATTGGTGTACTCTAGCAGCAAGTGGTTCAAACCGCTCATCGCCGACGGAGGACGGTGTCAAGCTCTTGGTCGGACGGCGAAATCAGCCGGCCGTGACAGTCTCAGGCGAACGGCCCTCGAGCGGCGACCCCAGGATCGGCGCAAGCGGAGCCTCCGCCTCTTGAATTGGTGTCGCCCGCTCACCGGCAGCGATCCCGACCGCCTCATTCCAGCGCGAACTGAATCAAATTCCGCAGGCGCACCGTCATCTCGAGGGTCTGCGGCTGCTTGGGCAGGAAGTCGGTTGCACCGACCTGCAGCGCTTCCATCTTGATGTCGTCGGTCTGCTGTGAGGTGACCATCGCGATCGGGATGTCGGCACAGCCCGGCAAGGACCGGAAAACACGGATGAAGCTGATGCTGTCCATGTGCGGCATCTCCTAGTCGACCAGCACGAGATCGACAATGCGCTCCCGCGCGCACGACAACGCTTCCAAGGGATCGAGAAGGTGGTCGCCTCAACCGAGCCTTCGGCCTCGATGTGACGCGTTTCAGATAGTTGAGGACGGAGGGAAGCGCTTGGGTGAGCATCTTCGCTGGCAAGGACACGAACCCGGGGCATCACCAGAGCGAATTTAACGCGAAGCAAATGCGTCGCACGAGGGCGCTTGCACCGCGGATATGCACCTCGCGCATGATGGGGATCGGCAAGCTGTGCACGCTTGCACACGGTTGCGCGAATTCCGCGGGAATGTGACCCGTAGTTGTACGGATACCCGTGTTAGGAGTTTGCTCACCCGATTCGCGTCAAACGAGTAGTGGAATTTTAGCAAAGGCGGGTCAGCGATGGCGCTCAATCCCACGGAGCCAAAGTGGTCGTTGCGGTTGCCCGCCGATTGCAGCATCGCGGCCATCCGCAATGTCTATGAGCTCATTCGCGAGGCGTTCGGCCGCCAGGAGCGTCTCGAGATCGACTGCTCGAGCGTCGACAAGGCCGACGTGACCTCCATCCAGCTCCTGCTGTCGACGGCCAAGACGGGGCAGGCCCAGGGCCGCCCGGTGGTGCTGACCTCTTTCTCACAGTCTCTTCGCAACACCCTTCGCCGCGCCGGCTTCACCAGCGAGGCGATGATCGATCAGCATTTCCCGCAAAAGAAAGATGGCATCTAATGGCCACGATTCTAACCGTCGACGATTCGCCCAGCATCCGGCAGATGATCAAGGTCGTGCTTGAGCCGGCCGGTCACAACGTGATCGAGGCCGGTGACGGTGCGCAAGGGCTCGCCAAGGCCCAGGCCGGCAAGCTCGACCTCGTCATCACCGACCTCAACATGCCCGTCATGAACGGGCTGGAGCTGATCAGGGCTTTGCGCAAACTGCCGAGCGCGGTCGGCATGCCCATCGTGTTCCTGACGACCGAATCCAACGACACGGTGAAGCAGGAAGCCAAGAGCGCCGGCGCCACCGGCTGGATCACCAAGCCATTCAAGCCTGAGCAACTGCTCGCCGTGGTGGGCAAATTGGTGCGTGCATGAGCGCGATGGATCCGACCGAGATCTTTCGTCAGGAAGCCAGCGAGCTCTTCGAAGTTCTTGAAGGGGCCCTGCTCGACCTCGGCCAGCGTCCAGACGACCGTGAACTGGTCGATTCCGCCTTCCGCGCCCTGCATACCATCAAGGGTTCGGGCGCCATGTTCGGCTTCGACAAGGTCGCCGCCTTCACCCACGAATTCGAGACCGCCTTCGACCGCGTCCGCAAGGGCGAGATCAAGCCGACCCAGGAGCTGATCTCGGTCGCGCTCGCCGCCAAGGACTACATCCGCGCGTTGATCGAAGATCCCCAGTCGACCGACGACATCATCGGCGAGGCCATCCTCGACGACCTCAAACGCTTCGTGTTTCCCGACCAGGCCGCGGGCCCCGTCGCCGAAATCGTGGTGGCGCCGCCGCTCGCCCCGGTTGAGAACAAGCAGGCCGGCTGGCACCTTTATCTGGAATTCGAATCCCATATCCTCCGCAACGGCTCGAACCCGCTCGACCTGCTGGAAGATCTCTGCAAGCTCGGCCCCTGCTTCGTCGTGCCTGTCACAGACGGCATCCCCTTCCTCGACGAGATGGAGCCGGAGGACTGCTATCTGAAATGGGACGTCAAGCTGCACGCCGCCTGCGACAAGGACGCGATCGACGACGTCTTCATGTTCGTGTCGGACGAGATGAAGCTGACGCTCTCGCCGTTGGCGCATGTCGAAGCGCCGGCGCCCGCACCGCTGTTCCAGTTGCTCGACGAGGAACCGGCCCCGATGGCCGCTGCGCCAGCGCCGCCGGTCGAGGCTGCTGCCGCGCCTGTCGCCGAGCAGGCCGTCGCAAAGGTGGAGCCGAAGTCCGAACCAAAGCCTGAACCGAAGCTCGAGGCCAAGCGCGACGATCGCGGCATCGCCACCGTCCGCGTCCAGGCCGAGCGCCTCGACGAGTTGATGGACCGCGTCGGCGAACTCGTCATCGCGCAGGCGCGTCTGACCCAGCTCGCATCCTCCGGCTCCGATCTCTCGATCAAGATGATCGCCGAGGAAATCGAGCGCCTTGCCTCCTCTCTGCGTGACACCACGATGGGCGCGCGCATGGTGCCGATTGGTTCGCTGTTCGGCCGCTTCCGCCGCCTGATCCACGATCTGTCGCGCGATCTGTCGAAGCCTGTCGAATTCGTCACCACTGGCGAGGATACCGAGCTCGACAAGACCATGATCGAGTGTCTGGCCGATCCGCTGGTGCATTTGATCCGCAACGCCATCGATCACGGCATCGAGGATACCGCGACCCGTTCGGCCAACGGCAAGACCGAGCAGGGCCGGATCGAGCTCGCCGCCGTCCATTCCGGCGCGCAGGTGCTCGTCACCGTGAAGGACAATGGCGGCGGTCTCAACACCGCGCGCATCCGCGCGAAAGCGGAAGAGCAGGGGCTGATCGCAGCCGGCGCGGTGCTCACCGATCACGAAATCCACCAGTTCCTGTTCCATCCCGGCTTCTCGACCGCGCAGACCATCTCGGCGCTGTCAGGCCGTGGCGTCGGCATGGACGTGGTCAAGCGCACCATCGAGAACATGCGCGGTTCGATCGATCTGTCGACCCGCCCGGGCCAGGGCACCACCGTGACGCTGCGCCTGCCGCTGACGCTGGCGATCATCGAAGGTCTTCTGATCCGCGTCGGCGAGGGCCGCTACATCATTCCGCTGTCCGCCGTCGAGGAATGCATCGAGCTGACCGCCGAGGACGAGCGCTCCCGCGGCCGCAATTTCCTCAACGTGCGTGGCAATCTCGTGCCGTTCCTCCGGCTGCGCGAGATCATGAACGCATCCGGCGCGCCGGACCGGCACCAGAAGACGATCATCATCTCGACCGGCGACACCCACGTCGGTCTGGTCGCCGATCAGATCATCGGCAACCACCAGACCGTGATCAAGTCGCTCTCCAAGCTGCATTCGGACGTCACGATGTTCTCCGGCGCGACCATCCTGGGTGACGGCACGGCGGCATTGATCCTCGACGTCGCGCAGCTCGTCGCGTTGGCGCAGTCGAAGGTCGAGAAGCAGCATATCAGCGAGGCGGCGTGATGAACGATGGTTTGGCCGGCGAACGGCAAGCCGACGCGATGCAGGTCGTGATGATCGGCCTCGGCGAGGAGAAATTCGCTCTCGATGCCGGTCTCGTGCGCGAGATCATCGATCCCGTCCCCGTAACGAAGGTGGCGGGCGCAAGAGCCTTCGTTCCCAGCGTGATCAACGTGCGCGGCAACGTCATTCCGCTCGCCGACCTGCGCATCCGCTTCGGCATGCCGCAGCTCGATGACACGGCCGAGACGCGCATCGTCGTGATCGAGCTCGATCTCGACGGCGAGCCGGTCCTGGTCGGCGTCACCGCCGACAAGGTCTACGAGGTCACGGAGATTTCGCAGACCGACGTGCAGCAGACGCCGCGCGTCGGCATGCACTGGAAGCCGGAGTTCATTCGCTTCATCGCGAAGTGGCGCGAAGAGTTCGTCATCGTTCCCAACATGGAACGCATTCTGAATTGAAACGAGGGTCTCGGGCGAGACTGGGGTTAGGGGCTGCAAATGAGATTTACGGTCAAGGCAAAGCTTGCCAGTGCATTCGGCGTGGTCCTGTTGCTCTCGATGGCGGCCGGCGGCCTCGCCTATGTGAAGCTGACCGAGATGATCGACACCGCCGACAGCCTGGTGTCGCGCGCCGGTCGCATGGATCGAGCCGCCGAGATCGAAAAGGGCATTCTGCTTCAGGTCCGCGCCGAGAAGAACATCATCGTCGCTCCCGAGAGCGAGGCGGAGCGTTTCCTTGCCGAGATCGCCAAGCAGCGCGAGACGCTTCTCAAGCTGAAGGAAGAGATTCACGCTGCGGCCTCACCCGAAGGCAAGAAGCTGCTCGAGAATTTTGGTGTCGCCTACACGCGCATGAACGCGGCCCAGGATGAGGTCCTCAAGCTCGCGCGGACGGACAAGGCGAAAGCAGCCGAGCGCTCCATGACCGAGGTCCGCAAGGCTGTCGGCGAGGCGATGGAGGCCGGCAACGCTTATGTTACCAACGTCAAGAAGAACATGAACGACCAGGCCGCGCAGGCGCACCAGGACGGCAACCGGGCCCAGCTGCTGCTGATCTCGGCCGTCGTGGCCTCGCTCGTGATCGGTCTGGCAGCGGCGATTTGGATCTCCATCAGTATCGCGCGCGGTCTTGGCCGCGCAGTCAATCTCGCCGGTGCCGTGGCGGGCGGTGATCTGACCCAGACGATCAACGTCTCGAGCAATGACGAGATCGGCGATCTCGTCAAATCCCTGAACGCGATGGTGGCGAGGCTTCGCCAGGTCGTCGAAGAGGCGCTCACTGCTGCGAGCAACGTTTCGGCCGGCAGCCAGGAGCTCTCGGCCAGCGCCGAGCAGCTCTCGCAGGGCGCCACCGAGCAGGCTTCGTCCGCCGAGGAAGCCTCCTCCTCGATGGAGGAGATGGCCTCGAACGTGAAGCAGAATGCCGACAACGCCAACCAGACCGAGAAGATTGCGGGTCAGTCGGCCAAGGACGCGGAGGCCAGCGGCATTGCCGTGGGCCGCGCCGTCCAGGCCATGCAGACCATCGCCGAGAAGATCACCATCGTCCAGGAGATCGCCCGTCAGACCGACCTGCTGGCGCTCAACGCGGCGGTCGAGGCCGCCCGTGCCGGCGAGCATGGCAAAGGCTTCGCGGTGGTTGCCTCCGAAGTGCGCAAGCTCGCCGAACGGAGCCAGGCAGCGGCGGCCGACATCGGCACGCTGTCGACGGAAACGGTGAAGGTCGCACAGGAGGCCGGCGACATGCTGTCCAAGCTCGTGCCGGACATCAAGAAAACGGCCGAGCTGGTGCAGGAAATCACTGCGGCCTGCCGCGAGCAGGACGTCGGTTCGGCCCAGATCAACCAGGCGATCCAGCAGCTCGACAAGGTTGGGCAACAGAACGCCAGCGCGTCCGAGCAGGTGTCTTCGACGTCCGAGGAGCTCGCTTCGCAGGCCGAGCAGCTGCAGTCCACCATCTCGTTTTTCCGGATCGACGATGCGCGCAAGGAGAAGGCGGCGGCTGAGCCGATCGACCGCGCCGTCGGTCAGCTCCGGGCCAAGGCCGCGCACATGGCGGCCGCCGATCGCGGCATGAGGAAGCCGGTGCCTGCCCGCAGGCCGGCGCGCGCGATGAAGGTGGCCGGCGGCGGTGGCTTCGCCTTCGACATGAACGACGGCGAAGACGACCGCGACGCCGAGTTCCAGCGCTGATCAACCGGTCCGGCCTCGCGCCGGGCCGCACTCATGTCCAAAACCCTCGGAATCCGGACCGCATCATGGCCGCAACTTCGCAATATCTGACGCTCGGGCTTGCCGGCGAGACGTTCGGCATCAGCATTCGCAACGTCCGCGAAATTCTCGACATGCGGCCGATCTCCCGGCTTCCGCACGCACCGGACTTCCTGCTCGGGATGATCGACGTGCGCGGCAGCGGCTATCCGATCGTCGATCTCAGGAAGAAGCTCGGCCTGCCGAGCGTGGCCGCCACGGAAGCCACCCGCATCATCATCCTCGACGTGCCGATGAAAGACCGCCTGGTCGGCGTCGGCTTCGTCGCCGACTGCGTCTTCGAGGTCACCGACATCGACGAGCAGGCCATTGAGCCGATCCCCGAGGTCGGCGGCAAATGGCAATCGGACTACGCCGCCGGCATCGGCCGCAAAGGCGAAAAATTCGTCGTCATCTTCGACCTCGCCAAGCTGATGGCGCACGACGAGATCCCGGACGGGCGCGAGTCGCCGCGGGCGGCCTGAATTCCAGTTAAGCGTGACCGAGCGTAACTCCCCCAATTCGAACCAACGAGACTGAAATGCGATTCACCGTCAAAGCAAAGCTCGCAAGCGCCTTCGGAGCCGTCATCCTTCTGTTCATGGTGGCCGGCGCCGTCAGCTACGTGAAGTTGTCCGACATGGCCTCGACCGCGGAGTCCATGGTGCTGCGCGCCAAGCGCATGGAGAAGGCTGCCGAAGTCGAAAAGATCATCTGGCAGCAGGTCCGGGCGGAAAAGAACGCGATCCTGGGAACCGAGCACCAAGCGGAGGAGTTCGCGGCCAATGCCGCCAAGCTGCGCGACGAGGCCACCAAGATCAAGGACGAGGTCTACGCACTCGCCAGCGAGGGCGGCAAGAAGCTGCTCGACAATTTCGCCAGCGCCTATGCCAGGATGAATGCCTTTCAGGAGGAGACGATCAGGCTGGCGAAGACCGACAAGGCGAAGGCGACAGAGCGATCGATGGGCGACGGTCGCAAGGTGGTTGCGGATGCGACGGAGGCAATGGGCGCCTATGTCGCGAACACCAAGCGGCAGATGGCCGAGCAGGCCGTTCAGTCGCAGGAGGACAGCCGTCGCGCTCAGCTGGTTCTTATCGTCCTGGTCGTCGTCTCACTGATCGTCGCTGCCATCGGCGCGGTCTGGATCTCGATCAACATCAGTCGGTCGCTGGCCAAGGCGGTCGGCCTGGCGGATGCCGTCGCGGTCGGCGATCTCAGCCACAAGATCGACAACGTCGCCAACGACGAAATCGGCGATCTCGTCAAATCCCTCAACGCGATGACGGCCAATCTGAACGCCACCGCCGCGGTCGCCAATGAGATCGCGCATGGCAATCTCACGGTCGAAGCCAAGCCGCTGTCGGACAAGGACACGCTCGGCCTCGCCTTGGAACGCATGGTGGAGAAGCTTCGCCAGATCGTGTCCGAAGCCCTGACCGCGGCGCAGAACGTCTCCGCCGGCAGCCAGGAACTTTCGGCCAGCGCCGAGCAGCTGTCGCAGGGCGCGACCGAGCAGGCCTCGTCGGCCGAGGAAGCCTCCTCTTCGATGGAGGAAATGGCCTCGAACGTGAAGCAGAACGCCGACAACGCCAATCAGACCGAGAAGATCGCGGCGCAGTCCGCCAAGGATGCGGAGGCCAGCGGTGCCGCCGTCGGCCGCGCCGTCGACGCCATGCAGACCATCGCCGAGAAGATCACCATTGTGCAGGAGATCGCCCGGCAGACCGACCTGCTGGCGCTCAACGCGGCGGTCGAGGCCGCCCGCGCCGGCGAGCACGGCAAGGGTTTTGCGGTCGTCGCCTCCGAAGTGCGCAAGCTCGCCGAACGCAGCCAGGCCGCCGCAGCGGAGATCGGATCGCTGTCATCCGAGACCGTGAAGGTCGCGCAGGAAGCCGGCGCGATGCTGTCCAAGCTTGTTCCCGATATCAAGAAGACCGCCGCACTGGTCGAGGAGATCACGGCCGCCTGCCGCGAGCAGGACGTCGGCTCGGCCCAGATCAACCAGGCGATCCAGCAACTCGACAAGGTCGGCCAGCAGAACGCCAGCGCGTCCGAGCAGGTGTCCTCGACCTCCGAGGAGCTCGCCTCGCAGGCCGAACAGCTCCAGTCCACGATTGCGTATTTCCGCATCGAGCAGGGCGCGAGGAGCCAGGCGCCGGCGCCGATCGACAAGGCCGTCAGCCAGTTGCGCGCGAAGGCGGCCACCATGGCGGCCGTCGAGCGTCCGGCCAGGAAGGTCGTCTACGCCAAGCCGTCTCGCGCCGTGAAGGCAGCCGGCGGCGGCGGCTTCGCCTTCGACATGGACGATGGCGGCGACGATCGCGACGCCGACTTCCAACGCTGATTTATCGCGAGCGGACCGGCACGCCGCGAAAGGGCGCGCCGGTTCGTCTCCAAGTCTTCCAGTAGACGCGTAGGGTTGCAGATGGCCATGATGGCCCGACATTCAGTGCAGGCGTCCCTCTTCCATAGAGGCGCACGTCCATGATGCCCGCCCTGCAGGATACGGCTGTCCATCTGTCGGATCGGCATTTCCGGACCATTGCCGAACTGATCGAAGGCCAGGTTGGCATCAAGCTGCCGCAGGGCAAGCGGCTGATGCTCGAGGGGCGGCTGCACAAGCGCGTGCGCGCGTTGAACTTTTCCGACCTCAACGAATATGTCGAGAACCTGTTCGAGCCGGATCATTTCGACACCGAGCTCACGCACCTCATCGACGTCGTGACGACCAACAAGACCGACTTCTTCCGAGAGCCGCAGCACTTCACCTTCATGCGCGAGGTCGCGATCCCCGCATTGCTCAAGTCTCACGGACGCAAGAACGCCAACCTGAAGATATGGAGCTCCGCGAGCTCCACCGGCATGGAGGCCTACACCACCGCGATGGTGCTGGACGACATGACGCGGAACGGCTCGCGCTTCCAGTACCGCATTCTCGGGACCGACATCTCGACCGCCGTGCTGCGCCTCGCCCAGACCGCGATCTACACCCGCGACGTGCTCGCGCCCGTGCCCGAACCCTTCGTGAAGCGATATTTCCTGTCCTCGCGCGACAGGTCGCGCGGCGAGGTGCGGGTGGTGCCGGAGTTGCGGCGCATGACGCATTTCATGCGGATGAACCTGATGGACACGTCCTATCCCGTCGACCGCGACGTCGACATCATCTTCTGCCGCAACGTCCTGATCTATTTCGAGCGCGAGACGCAGCGCAAGGTAATCGAGCAATTGTGCAGCCATTTGCGGCCGGGCGGTTATCTCCTGGTCGGGCATTCGGAGTCGATGATTCACAGTGCCGTGCCGGGCTTGAAGCAAGTTGAACCAACCATTTTCAGAGTCTAGCCGGAGCGCCGCCTGACATGCCGAAGGAGAAAGTTCGCGTGCTGATCGTGGACGATTCGGCGTCGGTGCGCCAAATCCTGCAAACGATCCTCAACGACGATCCCGACATCGAGGTGATGGGAACGGCTTCGGACCCGTTCGTGGCGGCGAAGCGTCTCCAGGACGAAATTCCTGATGTCATGATCCTCGACCTCGAAATGCCGCGCATGGATGGCATGACCTTCCTGCGCAAGATCATGGCGCAGCGCCCGATCCCGGTGATCATCTGCTCCTCGCTGACCGAGGAAGGCTCGAACGTGATGTTCGAGGCCTTCGAGGCCGGCGCGGTCGACATCGTGCCCAAGCCGAAAATCGACACACGCCAGGCGCTGCTCGAATGCTCGGCGCGGCTGCGCGAGGCGGTGAAGTCGGCCGCGCGTGCGCGGGTGCGGCCCCGTGCGGAGCGCCGGGCCATCGAGAAGAAGCTGACCGCCGATGCCATCATCCCGCCGCCGGTGCAGGGCAAGGTCCGGCCGACGACCGAGCGCATCGTTTGCATCGGTGCGTCGACCGGCGGGACCGAAGCGCTCAACGACGTCCTCGAGATGCTGCCGGCGCATTGTCCGCCGATCGTCATCGTCCAGCACATGCCGGCAGGCTTCACGGCGGCCTTTGCCAGGCGTCTCGACAGCGTCTGCCAGATCAGGGTCAAGGAAGCCGAGGACGGCGAGCCGGTGCTGCAGGGCTGCGCCTATATCGCGCCCGGCGCCCGCCACATGCTGCTGCAGCGCATCGGTCTGCGCTACCAGATCGCGATCAAGGACGGGCCGCCGGTGTCGCGGCATCGCCCCTCCGTCGACGTGTTGTTCCGTTCGGCGGCCCAGCATGCCGGCGCCAACGCGCTCGGCGTCATCATGACGGGCATGGGCGACGACGGCGCGCGCGGGATGCTGGAGATGCGCAAGCTCGGCGCCTCGACGCGGGCGCAGGACGAAGAGAGCTGCGTGGTGTTCGGCATGCCCAAAGAAGCCATCGCCCATGGCGGGGTCGAAAAGGTGGTTTCGCTGCATCACATTCCGCGGGAGATCATGCTCTGGTATCAGGCCGGGCACGCCGCGGTGGCAGGCTGATGGCCATGTCGCCCGTTCCGGCCAACACGCTCACCGAGGCAACCGCCGCGATCGAGGACGTCTCCTCGCGCATCGAGGACGTCTTCGCGCGCGTCGGCCACGAACTCGGACGCGGCCACCTCATCTTCAAGGAGCTGAACCAAGGCCTCGCGACGCTTTCCGGTGAACTCTCGGGCGCCGAGATTGAGGGCGCTGCAACTGCGCTGCAGGAAATCGCGGCGCGGCTGAGCGAGCTGGCGCAGGCGCTGCCGGCGGAGAGCGCCCTGTTGGAGACGATCGGCAAGAGCACGGCAGAGGCGTCCTCGCTGCTCAAGCCGCTGTTCAAGCATATCGGGATGATCACCATCATCGCGCGCAGCGCGCGGATCGAGGCGGCCTCGCTCGACGGCGACCGCGAGGGATTTCTCGCCTTCACCCAGGAAGCGTATGATCTCGGCAAGGCCGTGCAGCGCTCGATCGAAGGCTGCGCGCGGGACCAGCAGGGCCTGTCCGAGGCTGTTGCCACCGCGTCCGGCCGGCAGAAGGAGTTCGAAAGCCGGTACCGGGCCAAATTGGTGTCGGAGAGCGCCGAACTCGGCGCAGCCTATTCAGGATTGCGCGACCAGCGCAGCAAGAGCAGCCATCTGGCCGACCGCGCCAGTTCCAGTACCAGAAAGATCGCCGAGGCGGTCGGCAGCGCGATCATTTCGCTGCAGGCGGGCGACAGCACGCGTCAGCGTCTCGAGCACGTGTCCTACGGCATCGGGCTTGCGTCGGAATCCGGTCCGAGCCTGGTTCCCGCGCCTGTGACGAGCGACGACGGCGTGCGTGCGATCTGCCGTTTGCAGGCGGCCCAGCTCAGGGATGCGCAGCGCGAGTTCGGCAGCGACGTCGGCCAAATTGTCGGCGCGCTGACGGCCATTCTGCACGATGCGGGCAGCGTCGTCGGCCATGGCCGCACGCTGTTCGGCGGCGAGGATGGCGGCGCGTCGTCGTTCCTGACGCGGATCAAGCAGACGCTGGCGCACGCATCGACCCTGATCGCCACCTGCGAGAGCGCGGGCCGCTCGGTCGACGAGGCGCTCGCGATCGTCGAGGACACGTTGGCGAAATTTCGCCAGGCGATCGCCGGGCTTGCCGAGGCGACCGTCGACATCACGCTGATCGGAATGAATGCCGGCCTCAAGGCGAGCCATCTCGGCAGCCGCGGCAGCGCCTTCGTCGTCATCGCCAACGAGCTCAAGGCGACCTCGGACCAGGTCTCCGCGGGCGCCGGGCGCCTGAGGCCCGTGCTCGACGCGATCGAGCGCTCGGCCAACGAGCTGAGGGAGCTGCGCGTGCAGGGTGACCCCACGCAGCTGGCCAAGCTCGAGCCGCAAATCCTGCAGGCGCTGCGCGAGGTCGAGGCGGGCAATGAACGGCTCGGCAAGCTGATGAGCCGGCTCGTGGACGAAGGCGCGGAATTCGAGCGGCTGATGAATTCGGCCCAGGGCCAGATGACCAGCCTCGGCGAAAGCTCCGCAGCCTTGCCTGCGGTCGCAACCCGGCTCGAGACTGCGAGCGAGGGCGCGCAGCGGCTACAGCCGGCGCTGCAGGATCAGGCGATCCTCGACGATCTTTTCGCGCACTACACGATGGAGCGTGAGCGGGACGTTCATCGCGAATTTCTGCAAGCGCTCGGACTGGCATCGATCGCGGCCACGCGCCGGGTCGAGGCGGTCGAGACCGCGGATGACGGCATAGAATTGTTTTGACGGCGCCGCCGCGTGCTGCGGTGGCAATTTGATGGGTTGGCTTTGCAGGGCGTTAACCGTGGCGGCATGCTCGCCGCCTTGGTCATTGTCGCGCCCCAGAGTTGGTTGCAAATACCAGTGCATATTACGACGGGTGTTTCCATGATGCGAGACGGCAAATACGCGGCCTGGTTCAGGACCCCGCGCGGCCAGGGCACAGGTATCGTGCATCTTGCCGACGGACGGATTTCCGGCAGCGACAGCTTCATCATCTATGGCGGCTCATATCAATTCGATGACGACCAGCGCTTCACCGCCGTCCTGACCACGCGGCGCTATGCCGAGGGTCCGCCGACCGTGTTCGGGCTGGACGAGGTCGAGGTCGCGCTCTCGGGCGTGTGCAGCGGTGCGATGGCGACCTGCTCCGGAACGGCGAGGCAAGCGCCCGGCGTGATGTTCGAGGTGACGCTGATCTACAGCCAGGAGGAAGCGCCGGCGACGGATGCTCGATGCGCCGTCGTGAAGCTCAATGACAAATTGCCCAAGGGATTGGACAGCCGGCCGCGGCCGCATCATTCGTTCGCACCCGGATCGTCTAAGTCAGAGCCTAGTCGAAGGTAGGTAGTCTACTACGATTGGATTCGACGACGTTCAGCCCATGAGCAATCTACTAATCTAGTTGCATAGCGCTTTCCGGCTCGCGGACCAGCATGAGGAGCCAAACCCGCAAAAGTGTACCCCCGCCGCAGACTTAGCGTATCATGGGCTCTTTAAGCGGATGCGCCCTCTGGTGCCAGGCCCAGGCAGTGTGGATCACCGTGGCGAGGTCGGAATAGCGCGGCACGAGGTTGAGAACCTCTCGCGCGGCGGAGGGGTCGGCGACCAGATAGGTGGGATCGCCAGCGCGGCGCGGCTCGATCGTGTGCGGCACTTCGCGCCCGGTCTCCTGCCTGATGGCGTTGAGGATCTCGCGCACCGAAAAGCCGGACCCGGTGCCCAGATTGAAGCTGCCGCCGGCATGTCCCTGTTCCAGCAGCTTCAGTGCCGCGACATGCGCGGCGGCGAGGTCAGTGACATGAATATAGTCGCGAATCGCGGTGCCGTCGGGCGTGTCGTATTCGTCGCCGAACACCGCAAAGTCGGCATGGCCCTGGAGCGCCATCATGGCGCGCGGAATGAGTTGGGTCTCGTTGTCGCGCGGTTCGCCGATGCCCCCCGCCGGATCGGCGCCGCTGGCATTGAAATAGCGTAGGCAGAACGCGCCGAACCCGTAGGCCGACCGGTAATCGGCGAGCATGCGCTCGATCATCCATTTCGATGCGCCATAGGGGTTGATCGGCGCGCAGGGAAAGTCTTCCGGCAGTTCCTTGGAGTTCGCGTTGCCGTAGACGGCGCCGGTCGAGGAGAACACGATGCGATGGCAACCGGCGTTGCGCATCGCCTGGAGCAGCGACAGCGTGCCCTGCACATTGTTGATGTAGTATCTGTGCGGGTCGGTCATGGATTCGCCGACGAGGCTGGCCGCCGCGAAATGCATCACCGCCGTCACCTTGTGATCGGCGAAGGCGCGCGCCAGCGCCGCGCCGTCGAGAAGGTCGCCGGTCACCAAGCGACCGGCAACGAAGCTGCGGTGACCTGTCGAGAGATTGTCATAAACGACGGGCTGATAGCCGGCGGCGGTCAGGGCGCGGCAGGCATGCGAGCCAATGTAGCCATGCACCTCCTGTAACGAGGATAGACGGTTGGTCGATCATGTCACCTTTAGGCTGTTCCCTAAAGGCAGCCTAGAGCAAAATCGACAATGATCCAAGCAACTAAGGCCAGCAGAAAATGAGGGGAACACCATCTGCGTCTTAACATTGCGTTAACGCTGTTGTTGCGAATGCCCTTTGCGACAGCGCCGCGGCAACCATACTTTTAGATATGAAATCTAGATATAGGCCATAACAAAAAGGCGGACAGGGACATGCCTCAGATCTGGATGACCTATGATGAACTTGGCACGCTCTGTGACTGCAGCAGCAGTGATGCCAGATTGCGAGCCATTCATTTGTCGCTTGACCGAAAAAAAAGTCGTGACGGCGCAACGCGTGTCAAACTGGACCTGGCGCTGACGGTCAAATTTTTCGCGTCGGTCCGTGAGTCGGATTTCGATCTCGATAGCGCGATCGAAGCGCTCCAGGCCACCCATCGACAGATGGCGGAACTCCTGACGCCGAATGAGGTCCGTGGCAAGCGCGGGGCGGCCTAAGACACTCCGCGCAAACCGTCATCATCAAGGGTCTGTGTCGCGAGAGCCGAGATTCCCGCGATAGTTTTTCCTGATCAGGCATAAATTTGCATCCGTATTTTCGGAACGCCCGGGGTTCGAACCCACGGGCAGAGCCTGCTGGAGTATGCGATGAGGAGAAGGCAACCCTCAATTCTGCGTGACGCTGCTGAGGAGGGCAATGATAGATAGGCTGGGCATCACGACGCCGCGACGGCAAACGCAGACGTTAGCGATGACGTGCCCCAGAACAGTTCCGTCCGCGTCGGGCAAGGCGGCAGCGATCTACGATACCGAGACGAAAGCCCTGAACTGCACGGTCACCTATGCTGGCTTGACGGGCCCACCATTGGACGAATATGGCCCCGGTGAGGCCGGCAAGAACGCCGGCGTCGCGCTGCCATTAAACCTTCCAAAGACCGATCCATGCAATGCCACACTCACGCACGCTTAGGCTGCGGATTTGCTCGCCCGGAAAATGGTACACGAACATTTATATCGGCATGAACCCAGCGGTATTACCTTCGCGGGCAGATTATGAAGTAGGGACCGAATCTCGGTGTTGGTGATGACCTGGCTTTGGTCTGGGCCGCCAGCGTCACGAGGATGACCTTGGTAAGAAGGCCAGGATCGTCTGGGCGAGGATGACGCCGACAGTGCCTCCTGCCGCTTTTTGCAGCAGGTCAAGGAAGCCCAGGTCACGATCGGGCGTCAGCGCCTGCAACAGTTCAAGCCCCATTGCGACGGCCACGACAAGCGAGAAGGCGAGAGCAAACCGCCCAGGTAACAGGAAGGACAGAAGAAAGCCCAACAGGCCGTAGGCACTGAAGCGCTCGATGACGACGACCCAATAGGCTTCGGCGTGGCCCATGAGGGCAGGCCGGCCTGCGAGCCTGGCAAGCGTTGCATAGACGATGAGTGCGAGGCAGATGACCACGGCCGCGTTGAGATGGTTACGACGCATTGCGGCATCATAGCGGGTCTGTCGCCGCGGCGCTCTCGAAAGCCGAGAGCATCGTTAAGATCCGATATCGCCGATGAACCGTTCATGACTGCTCGTTCCCCTCAGGGCATGCATGTGGGCACGCTGTCTGGAATCGAGCCAGCCGTACCGGTCAGGCCACTAGCGCAATATCGTCGACCGGTTCTTCCGCCGCGCGCCGCGATGCGATCAACTCACTGAACTTCGCAAATGGCAGCAGAAGGGCAACGAGATAGCCTTGGCGCTCTTCCAAGCCCAGCGATTCAGCGCGTGCACCACTTCCTCGATCTCAACGCCCTCGGCGACCACCATCATGTGAAAATCCCTGGCTAGACTAGCGCCACCAGCATCTCCACGATCGTGGTGGTCGAGGCGAAGGTCGGGGCCGACGTAGAACTTGTCGATCTTGATCGTGTTGGCACCAAGCCCATCAGCCGCGACAGCCCGCTGTGGCCGACGCCGACGTCATCGATAGCAACATGGAAGCCGTCGTCGCGCAATTCGCTCGCCACGGCAGCAGCGCGCGAGATCATCGAGCTCGTGGCGCTACGTCACCTCGAGCGCGATCCGTTGCGGGAACCCCGTGTCGCGGCGACGGCGAGCGTTTCGACGAAGCCGGCGCCGGGATGTGCTTGCGCACGACGTTGAACGAGAGCCTGAAATCCTGTCGCCTTGAGGTGAGGCTGGAGGCCGCTCAGTGCGCGGCCGACCATCTGACAGATCACGGCTTCGATGCGTCCGCTGGATTCCGCCAGTGGAATGAAGTTCATCGGCGGGGCCAGCGCGCCAATCTCGCAGCCGCTTATTTCGCCTGTCCGAAGAGCGGCTGGAAACAGGGCTTGAACTTGCCGCGCACAATCGAGAACGGCGACGAGGGCCCTCGGATCCGCCGGGTCCGCGACAGGAGGAGACCAGCACGCCGAGCGCGAGCGAGGTCGCCATTCTCGGCAATCATGCCTCGCTGTTCCATCTCGACAGCATGGTGTTGCCGAAACGGATGACAGTGCGCAGCGGACGGCGCGCTGAGCCGTTTTCGACATCGATTGGATGCGCCAGTGCCTTGTCCGCGTCGAGCATGAATTGGCCGAACTGTGCGTTTTTGAGCGCGAGCAGACCTCCCCGTGGACGCGTAACTTGGCCGGCATGATGTCGAACAGACTGGAATTGAAACGAAGATGCCAAACAGCGCTTTCTTGCCGTCGATGTCCTGAGTACGCCGTTTGCCGCCGAACTGCTACACGCGAAGCAGATCAGTTTCTAAACGTGCGAGGCGCGCATGTCCCGCGCGATCGACCCAACCCTTGTCGAAATCTAGCGTTTCCGAACAGGCCAAACAGATTACCGAGCGGTCCGAATTGACGAGACCGACGTTCTTCTGCGAGCGCTGATAGACGAGTGGCGGATCGCCTGGAGCGGGCCGACTCGCATGTGGCGAGTCCGCGGCCGGCCATCTCGTCGAGGCACGCAGTTGTAAATTGACGACGAAATCGGATCGGCGCAGTAGGACTTAGGCCGGTTCGTCGCGCTGGCGTTTCTGCTGGTCGTGGATTAATCGCGTCGCAGCGCCGCAATACTGCAAGCACGAACGCCGGCTTGGGGGTTTCGGCCGTGCTGTCATCCGGCCCGTAAAGGTTGAGAAAGGATAACCCGAACGTTGACCTTGGAGTCGGAGGTAGGGTTTAAGTCGGCTGGCGGCCTGCCCACGCTGTGGCGGCTGGCGTACCGATTTGTCTCCGGTTTGCACGTTTGGTTAGCGGCGGAGCCCCGGTGCACCCGGAGTGTGCTCATTGATAGCCGCCTGGGCGGGTGACCCAAATGCGACGAACGCAACGTTAACCGAACCGAAATGCTATTCCGACAATTAAAATGGGCCACGACAGAGACGCCTGTCTTTTCAGCGAGTTCTTCGGGAAACACCGCAGAAAGGATCAACGGTTCCGAGGCTGACATCTCCAACAGCGGCAGATCGGCCCGACGTTAGCCCTTCTTGCCGTCCTTTGTCTTAAGCGACAACCCGAGACGCAAGGCCATCCGCTTGATCGCGTCGGGCGTCCGCCCGAGCTGTTTCGCCGCTTCTTCCAGCGACTTTGAAGACTTGGCCAACTCCATGAGCCGGCGGTCTTCCTTGAAAGACCAGGGCTTCCGCGCCATAACTGAAACAGTCCTCTCGCATCGACACAACGACAAAGCCGCCAAACTGGCCCATGTTCGCTCGACGGTTTTGCTTGGGTGGGGCCGGGTCTTGGGGAAAGCCCGGTGCGGAGATGGATATGCGATCGGTGAAACTTCGCAACGAACAACGCCGATTAAGCTAACTGCTCAACCTTACTGCGAGTAACTTAACGCGCAAAAAATTCGGCGTAATAGTGAGATTTCTAAGCAGTCGTATCGGTTTGTGTATAACGTGAGCCGCGGTCTGGCTTTTCGCCAACACCCCGGTTGCCCCGAAATCCGCGGCGTCATTTGTCCATCTGCTATTGCAAGTTAGGGCCACCAGTATTCGGCGGACATTTGCGCCGCAGCGATAGTCGGATGGGGCAATCGGTTAAAATGTCGATAGCGTGCGGGTTAACCTGCAGCATGTGTGACCTGCCACTGAACTTTCATCCAGTGGCAATTAGAGTCTCGGGGTTTTGTACGCCGAGTGGCGCAGGTGGAGCAACGGGCGATCGGCGGAGCTGGTCGGGATTGCGCAGCCGATCGCCCGTTGCGGTGAATGTGGCAGCGTAAGCCGCCGGGGTGAGGTATTTCAGCGAGGTCACCATTGTAGTCGGCAACCCACACCGCAATCTTTGTCCTGGTGTCATCGAGATTGAAGAACAGAGTCTCGTTGAGCAACTCGTCGCGCATGCGCCCGTTGAAGCTCTCGACAAAGGCATTCTGGATTGGCTTGCCCGGTGCGATGAAGTGCCAGTCTATGCCGGTGTTGCACCAGCATGGCATTGCAGGTGAACTCGGTGCCGTTGTCGGAGACAATCGAGCCCGGCTTGCCGCGTTGCTCGACGATCGTTGTCAGTTCCCGAGCCACCCGCCGACCGGAGATCGACGTGTCCGGGATCGCGCCCAGGCATTCCTTGGTGACGTCGTCGACGATGTTGAGGACGCGGAAGCGCCGTCCGTTGGCGAACTGATCGTAGACGAAGTCCAGCGACCAGCGTGCGTTCGGCTTCGCTTCCACCAGGATCGGCGCCCGGGTGCCTGTGGCCTTGCGGCGTGCCCGACGCTTGCGGACAGTGAGCCCTTCCTCCCGATAGAGCCGGTGGATCCGGTTTATCCCGGACGACTCGCCCTCCCGCCGCAGCAGGATGAACAGCCGCCGATAGCCGAACCGGCGGCGTTGATTGGCCAGTTCGCGCAGCCGGGCGCGAAGCTCGGTGTCTGGCGGCCGCCGAGAGCGGTAGCGGATCATCTTCCGATCCGCGCCCACGATCGA
>JAESGJ010000105.1_pt1 | contig 142080 bp, 130 predicted proteins | sample 9266241 | NCBI WGS metagenome assembly JAESGJ01 (sample SAMN14514841, study PRJNA621669) | algae metagenome | isolation source: Brasilonema octagenarum HA4186-MV1 and co-occurring heterotrophs from wet... | place: USA: Manoa Valley, Hawaii | collected 2009-07-20 | reverse complement strand
GCCCCCGCCCCCCGCCGCCCGCGGCGGTGCGCAACCGGAGCGGGCGACCTATATGCGCCCTGGCGCCCCCTCGGGCCGAACCCCGCGGGCCCTCCGGCACCCGCCCCATCCCGACAGAACAGCACGCGCATGACCACCGAACCCGCGAGCCCGGCGGCCCCGGCCCCGGAGCGCCCCGGACTCGTCGCCACCTATCGCCGGCTCTGGCCCTATCTCTGGCCCCACGGCCGGGCCGACCTGCAGCGGCGCGTCTACCTCGCCTTCGGGCTGCTGCTGGTGGCCAAGCTCGCCACGATGGTGATGCCCTTCACCTTCAAGTGGGCGACCGACGCGCTGGTCGCGGCGGTCGGCGGCCACGCGGACGGGGTGCCCGCCGGCCTCATCGCCGCGCCGATGCTCCTGATCGGCGCCTACGGCCTCGCCCGCATCGTGATGGTGGGGCTGACGCAGGTGCGCGACGGGCTCTTCGCCAAGGTGGCGATGCACGCGGTGCGCCGGCTCGCGCTGCAGACCTTCGAGCACATGCACCGCCTCTCCTTGCGCTTCCACCTGGAGCGCAAGACCGGCGGCCTGACCCGGGTGCTGGAGCGCGGGCGGGGCGGCATCGAGGAGCTGTCGCGCCTGATGGTGCTGACGCTGGTGCCGACCATCGTCGAGTTCGCGCTGGTGCTGGGCGTGCTCGCCTACGAGTTCGACTGGCACTACTCGGCCGTCGTCCTCGTGATGGTCGTGGCGTATCTGAGCTTCACCTACAAGGCCACCGAGTGGCGCATCGGCATCCGCCGCCGCATGAACGCCTCCGACACCGACGCCAACACCAAGGCGGTCGATTCGCTGTTGAACTTCGAGACGGTGAAGTATTTCGGCGCGGAGGGCCGCGAGACCGCGCGCTACGACGAGTCGATGGCGCGCTACGAGAAGGCCTCGACGCAGACCTACGTCTCGCTCGCGGTGCTCAACGCGGGCCAAGCCGTGATCTTCACACTCGGTATGACCGCGGTGATGTGGCTCGCCGCGCGCGACATCATGGCCGGGCGCACCACGATCGGCGGCTTCGTGCTGGCCAACACGATGCTGGTGCAGCTCTCGATGCCCCTGAACTTCATGGGGATGATCTACCGCGAGATCAAACAGGCGCTGATCGACATCGACGACATGTTCCGCATCCTCCACCGCAACCCGGAGATCGCGGACCGGCCGGACGCGAGCCCGCTCGCGGTCGGGAACGCGGAGGTGCGCTTCGAGGACGTGCACTTCGCCTACAATCCGGACCGGCCGATCCTGCGCGGCGTCTCCTTCACGGTGGGGCCGGGCAAGACGGTGGCGATCGTCGGCCCCTCGGGGGCCGGGAAGTCGACGCTCTCGCGCCTGCTGTTCCGCTTCTACGAGCCGCAGAACGGCCGCATCGCGATCGACGGGCAGGACATCGCGTCGGTCCGGCAGGATTCGCTCCGCGCCGCCGTCGGCATGGTCCCGCAGGACACGGTGCTGTTCAACGACACGATCGGCTACAACATCCGCTACGGCCGCTGGGAGGCCTCCGACGCCGAGGTGCGCGAGGCCGCGCGCCTCGCCCAGATCGACCGCTTCATCGAGGGGCTGCCGGAGGGCTACGACACGCCGGTCGGCGAGCGCGGCCTCAAGCTCTCGGGCGGCGAGAAGCAGCGGGTCGCCATCGCCCGCACGATCCTCAAGGGCCCGCCGATCCTCGTCCTCGACGAGGCGACATCGGCGCTCGATTCCTTCACCGAGCGCGAGATCCAGCACGCGCTCGACCAGGTCTCCCGGGGCCGTACCACGCTGGTCATCGCCCACCGGCTCTCGACCGTGGTCAACGCCGACGAGATTCTCGTGCTCGACCGCGGCGTGATCGTGGAGCGGGGCACCCACGGGGCGCTGCTGGCCCGCGGCGGCACCTACGCCGCCCTGTGGAACCGCCAGCGCGAGGCCGACGCCGCCCGCGAGGCGCTGAAGCGGGCGGAGGACCGGGAGGAGGACCGGGAGGAGGCGGGTGCCCCATCGGCGCAGCGGGATGCCGTGGCGGCGGAGTAGACGGCGCCGGGCGCAGGATGGCAAATATTTGGGCATGATCTGAATTCGACGCAGGTGAGATCTGCGGAACCGACGCGTTCGGGCCGGGTTTAGCGATCCGATCGCGCGGGCCCCGCGCAGTCCTTCGTCTCGACCCGCCCCTCTTCAGATCTTTCCCATGCAGATCCGCACCGGCTTCACCCTCGCCTTCGACACGTTCGGCCCGACGCCGATGAACCTGCTGCTCAACATCCGGCCCGAGCGGCAGGCGGATCTGGTCACCCCGGAGGTGATCCGCTTCGATCCGCCGGTGCCGGCGAGGCAGAGCATCGACGCCTTCGGCAACGTCTGCACCCGTATCGTCGCGCCGGGCGGGCGCATCACCATGAGCGCCGACTTCGTGGTGGCCGATCCGGGCACGCCCGACGACGTCGCACCGGCCGCGCGCCAGATCCCGGTCCACGACCTGCCGGACGACGTGATGATCTTCCTGCTGGGCTCGCGCTACTGCGACACCGACAAGCTCTCGCAGACCGCCTGGAACCTGTTCGGCTCCACGCCGGAGGGCTGGGCCCGCGTCCAGGCCATCGTGGACTACGCCCACAACCGGCTGCGCTTCGATTACCAGATGGCGGACGCGACGCGCTCGGCCCATGACGGGCACGGTCAGCAGGTCGGCGTCTGCCGCGACTTCGCGCATCTGGCCATCACGCTCTGCCGTTGCATGAACATCCCGGCCCGCTACGCCACCGGCTATCTCGGCGATATCGGCGTGCCGAAGGACCCCGCGCCGATGGACTTCTCGGCCTGGTTCGAGGTGTTCCTCGAAGGCCCCGAGGGGCCGCGCTGGTACACGTTCGACGCCCGCCACAACACGCCCCGCATCGGACGCATCGTGATGGCGCGCGGGCGCGACGCCACCGACTGCGCGCTGACCACGAGCTTCGGCCCGGCCTGGCTCGCCCGGTTCGAGGTCCACACCGACGAGGTGCCGGAGATGCCGCTCGCGCAGGCGGCGTGAGGGCGGCGCACCCGTAACGCCGAGAGACGGATCGGCGGCCGCGACCCGCCGGACGGTTGACGGAAGCCGATGGGACTGCCATCCGCGGCGGCCTGACCCCGGACGGGTCGGCCGCCGCGAGAAGGATGACCCGGAGCCCATGACCGATCTCTTCGAGACGATGCGTCGGGTGCTGGTGCCCATCCACAAGGAGGGCTACCCCTTCATCCTGATCGGCATCGTGCTGACGGTGCTGGCCGGCTACTTCTCCCAGTTCTTCGGCTGGATCTTCCTGATCCTGACGCTGTGGGTGTGCTACTTCTTCCGCGACCCGGAGCGCGTCACGCCGGTCGGCGACGGCCTCGTGGTCTCGCCCGCGGACGGGCGCGTCAACCTCATCGCCAAGGTCCTGCCGCCGCCGGAGCTCGACCTGCCCCAGGTGCCGATGACGCGGGTCTCGGTCTTCATGAACGTGTTCGACTGCCACGTGAACCGCACGCCGGTGACGGGCACGATCGGGCAGATCCACTACACGCCGGGCCTGTTCCTGAACGCCGAGCTCGACAAGGCGAGCGAGGACAACGAGCGCAACGGCCTCGTGATCGAGACCAAGTTCCGCGACATGCCGGTGCGGGTCGGCGTGGTGCAGATCGCGGGGCTGGTGGCGCGCCGCATCGTCGGCTTCGTGGGCGCGGGCGACCAGCTCCAGGTCGGCGAGCGCTTCGGCCTGATCCGCTTCGGCTCGCGCGTGGACGTCTACCTGCCGGAGGGCACGCGGGTGCTCGTCGGGCTCGGCCAGAAGGCGGTGGCCGGCGAGACGGTGCTGGCCGACCTCGCGGGCGGACCCGAGCGGCAGTTCCGGCGCATCTGAGGACGAGGGGGGAGCCCGATGGACGACCTCTTCCCGCCCTTCGAGCCGGACGCCAACGAGCCGCGCCCGCGCCGGTTCAAGCCGGTGCCGTTCCGGATGATCGCGCCCAACATGATCACCCTGATGGCGCTCTGCCTCGGGCTGACCGCGATCCGGCTGGCCTTCGAGGGCAAGTTCGAGCCGGCGGTGATCGCCATCGTGGTCGCGGGGCTGCTCGACGGCATCGACGGGCGGGTGGCGCGCCTCCTCAAGGGCACCTCGCGCTTCGGGGCCGAACTCGATTCGCTGGCCGACTTCGTCAATTTCGGCTGCGCCCCGGCGCTGATCCTCTACGGCTTCGCCCTGCACAACCTGAAATCGATCGGCTGGATCGTGGCGCTGATCTTCGCGATCGCCATGGGGCTCCGGCTCGCCCGCTTCAACGCGATGCTGGACGACCCCAACCGGCCCGAATGGAAGAAGGACTTCTTCGTCGGCATGCCGGCCCCGGCCGGGGCGCTCACCGCGATGCTGCCGCTCTATCTCAGCTTCCTCGGCCTCGGCTTCGAGTCGTGGGCGGCGCCCGCGATCCTCGTCTACGTGCTCTGCATCGCGCTCCTCGTGGTCTCCACGGTCCCGACCTTCTCGGGCAAGACCATGGGCAAGCGCGTGCCGCGGGCCTGGGTGCTGCCGATCTTCCTGGCGGGCGTGGCCATCTTCGGCGTGGTGATCAGCTTCCCGTTCGAGTCGCTGGTGGCGATCAGCATCGCGTATCTGGCAACCGTGCCGGTGGGTGCCGCGCAGTACCGCCGCCGCCAGAAGCTCGAGGACGCAGCGCGGACCGATTCGGAGCGGCCCGCCGCGACGGTCTGATCCGACCTCCGGGTGACTGGTTCGACCGCGCGCGGTGAACCGCACCGTGCCCCCTCTCCCATACGGAGAGGTCTGCTTTCGCAGAAAGCCGGGTGAGGGGTGACGCCCCAGAACTGCGCACACCATCGACGCGCGTTCAGCGCCTCGCCTTATTCGGCCACGTCATACCCCTCACCCTGTCCCTCTCCCTTTGGGAGAGGGGACCCGCGCTTCGTTCTGAGACGATGCGTTAGACCGAACCCATCAACCGGAAACGGTATGATCCGACCTCTGGTTTGATCTGTTCGATCCTGTGAGGTGAACCGCGCCATGCCCCCTCTCCCATAGGGAGAGGGTTGGGGTGAGGGGTATGACCTGACAGGACTGAGCACGCCATCGACGCGCGTTCAGCGCTACGCCTCGTCCGGCGACGTCATACCCCTCACCCGGCTTTCTGCGAAAGCAGACCTCTCCCTATGGGAGAGGGGACCCGCGCTCAGTTCCGAGACGATGCGTTGGGCCTGAACCGTTTCGGATAAGGCGAGCTGCCGTGGAACCGCGGAGCCCTGTCCGAAGGCTCCGGATCCCCCACCCGGCCTTCCGCGAAGGCAGCCCTCCCCCGCCGAGAGCGTGGGCACCCGCGCCATGGCCGGACAGGCCACCGACACCGGGACGCGCCCGACCCGCGGATCGGGCCACCGGACCGAGCGCACTTCGCGGTGGATGGCCGCCCCCGCCCCTGGCGCGCCGGCAGCCCACACGCCACCGTCCCGCGGGAGATTCATCCGCTGGGGAGGCCGGAATGCTCGAGGAGTTCAAGAAATTCGCGTTGCGCGGCAACGTCGTCGATCTGGCGGTCGGCGTGATCATCGGCGCCGCCTTCGGGGCGATCGTCACCTCGGCCGTGCAGGACGTGTTCATGCCGATGATCGGAGCGATCACCGGCGGGCTCGATTTCTCGAACTATTATCTCCCGCTCTCCTCGAAGGTGCAGACCGGGCTCGCCTACGCGGAGGCGAAGAAGCAGGGCGCGGTGCTCGGCTACGGGCAGTTCGTCACCGTGGCACTGAACTTCCTGATCGTCGCCTTCGTGCTGTTCCTCGTCATCCGCGCGATGAACAAACTCCAGCACGCGGAAGAGAAGAAGCCGGAGAAAGCCGCCGAGCTGCCGGCCGACGTCAAGCTCCTCGGCGAGATCCGCGATATCCTGGCGGCCAAACCGAAGGTCTGATTCCGCCCGCAGCGTCAGGACTTGAGCGCACCGCCCTTCTCCTGCGCGCTCGGGTCGATGCCGAAAGCGTCGAGGATGCGGTCGAGCGCGTGCTCGACCGCGACCGTGCCCTCCTCGTGGGTCTTCAGCCGGGTCTCGAGCTTGGCGATCTGGGGCGCGAATTCCTGGGGCACCGGCTCGTCGCCGAGGAATTCGGGCTTGCCGCCATCCACGGGCAGCGCGCCGCGCAGCTGCTGGCCGAGGTGGTCGCGCACCGGCTCGGGGAGCTTCGCCTTGTCGCCGCCGTCCATCGGATGATCTCCTGTCGTCGCGCCCGTCAACGATCCTGAAGGGTCCGCGTTGCACCGATCCCGCCCGCGACGGGCGCACGCAACGCGCATGCCGCTCCTACTCAATGAAAAAGGCCCCGGAGCGCGGGGCTCCGGGGCCTGCGGGCCGGCGCGGGACCGGCCCCGCGTCTTAGTCGATGACCTCGACGATGCGGTGGCTGCGATCGACCAGCACCGGGCGGTCGTTGACGACCGTGTAGCGGTAGCCCGGGCGCACGCGGTACTCGTCCGGCACGTCGTAGTAGGTCACGCCCGAGTTCGGCAGAGTGGTGCCGACGGCGACACGGCCGTCGTAGTCGTACGACCGAACGTTGCGCTCGCGCACGTAGGAGCGGAAGCGCGGGGCCATGTCGACGCCCAGGATGCCGCCGACCGTGCCGGTCGCCGCGCCCACCGCGCCGCCCACGATACCGCCGATCGGGCCGGCCGCATCGGCACCGGCCTCCGCGCCGCGCGCGGCGCCCGGGATGGTGCCCTGGGCCTGCGCGGCCAGCGGCAGCGAGAGGGCGAGGGCCGAGGCGGCGATGAGGGTCTTGATGCGCATGAAAGTCTCCGTCTTTGGGACGTTCGCCGCACTGCCGTGCTGCGAAGTTCGGGGCGGTAACGCGCCAAGTCCCGAAACGGATGCGTCAAAAAATCATCTCCGCGCGGGCGATGCTTCGTGCGCGGAGATCGGCGGAAGCCTGGGTACCGCTCAGCCCTCGCCCGGCATCGCCGACTTGATGAAGCGGTCGGAGCCGAGATCCTCCTCGTCGTATCCGAGCAGTTCGGCCAGCCGCCCGCGGGCACGGCTGACGCGGCTCTTCACGGTGCCGACCTTGCAGCCCATGATCGCGGCGGCCTCCTCGTAGGAGACGCCCTCGGCACCGACGAGCACCAGCGCCTCGCGCTGGTCCGGCGGGAGCTTGGCCAGCGCGCTCTGCAGGTCCTCGACGTCGAGCCGGTCGCCCTGGTGGGGCGCGGTCGCGAGCCGGGCGGCGTAGGAGCCGTCCTGGTCCTCCACCTCGCGCACGCGCTTGCGATGATCCGAGTAGAAGATGTTGCGCAGGATGGTGAACAACCACGCGTTGAGGTTCGTGCCCGGCTGGAAGCGGGCGCGGTGCTGCCAGCCCTTCAGCAGAGTGTCCTGCACGAGGTCGTCGGAGCGGGCGGGGTTCGAGGTCAGCGAGAGCGCGAAGGCGCGCAAGGACGGCACCGCCGCCAGCAGCCCGTTGCGGAATTCCGGCTCGATCGCCTCACCGCGGGCGCGCAGCGCCGCCTCCAGCTGGTCGATCAGCTCGGCGAAGCGCGTCGGCATCTCCTCGGCGCCGAGCCGCTCGTAGGTGTCGCGCAGATGGTCGCCGAGATGGGCGCGGATCGCGTGGGGCAGGTTCGGGCGGCCGGAGGTTTCGGCGTCCGCCTCGCGGTAGAGGACGTTATCGGTCTCGTCGCGGGTCATGGCTCGTCGCTTGTGTTCGGCGGCAGGGCGCGCCGGGCGGTCCGGACCCGGCGCGTGGACCGTGTGGCGGCGGCGAGGCCGACCCGGTCCTCTCTTGACATGCGTTGTAGCGCATCGGCCTTGCGCATGCACCTTCACCGGTCCGATTGCGGCCGGGCGTGCCCCGCGTTCAACAGGCGGCGACCTCCGTCACCCGCGCCGCCGCCCCCCGGGCGCCGGGCCGGATCAGGCGGATCACCCCGTCGCGCAGCGACAGCACGTCGCCCCGCGCGAGGTCCGTCCAGCACTCGTCGCGGGTCAGCGCCTGGGTGGCGACCACGGTCACGACGTCGCGCTCGGTCGTCTCCTGGGCGAAGTCGACCCGCCAATCCTCGTCGATCAGGGTCGCGGTGCCGAAGGGGGCCTGCCGGGTGAGGTAGCACAGCCGCTTGCCGCAATGGGCGTAGAGGGTGCGGCTGTCGGTGAGCAGCATGTTGAACACGCCGAGCGCGTGCAATTCGGCGCAGAGGCCGGCCACCGCCCGGTCGAGCACGGCGGGCGCCGGCAGCCCGCGGAAGCGGGCCTGGAGCCGGCCCATCATCCAGCAGAAGGCGTGCTCGCTGTCGGTGGAGCCGACCGGCGTGAAGGCGCCGAGCGGCAGCCGCTTCACGCCCTTCAGCTGCCCGTTATGCGCGAAGGTCCAGGCCCGGCCCCAGAGCTCGCGGGTGAACGGATGGGTGTTCTCGAGGCTGACGCGCCCGCGGTTGGCCTTGCGCACGTGGGCCACGACGATGCGGCTCTTGATCGCCGTGTTGCGCAGGAACTTGGCGAGTTCCGAACGGGCCGAGGGCTCGGGCTCGTGGAAGCTCCTCTGCCCGCGCCCCTCGTAGAAGCTGATGCCCCAGCCGTCCGCGTGCGGGCCGGTCTCTCCACCGCGCCGCGCCAGCGCCGCGAAGGAGAAGCGGATGTCGGTGGGCACGTTCGCGCTCATGCCCAGCAATTCGCACATGGCCCCGGACTTCCACCCCTCGCGCCCCGCGTCGAACCCGCGGGCGAGCGGGATTTAGGGGCGTTGCGGACGCGGAACAACAGAGCATCCGCGATCCGTCCCCTCACGTCAGCGAGGCGGCGATGGCCTGCTGGATGCCGAGAACGTTCGCGCCCCGCCGGAGCGTGCGCTGGATCGGCTCGGACCGCCCCGAGACCCAGATCCTCAGCTCCGAATCGAGGTCGAAATTGCCGGCGGTCTCCACCGAGAAGGACGTGATCGCCCGGTAGGGCACGGTGAGGTACTCGACCTTGCGGCCGGTGAGCCCCTGGCGGTCCACCAGGATGAGGCGCCGGTCGGTGAAGACGAAGAGGTCGCGGATCACCCGGAAGGCGACGCGCACCGGCTCGCCCTCGACCAGGATGCCGGCCATCTGCTCGTCGACCTCGCCGGGCTTCAGGTCGCTGCCGTGGCCGAGCAGGCCGTCGAGGAACCCCATGTGCCGCCTCCCTGGCGACGGGAGCGTCGCCGCGGACGCGATGTGGGGCTTGCGGGCGGGCGCGGCAATCGACAGGTGTGGCGCGACAGATCAGGACGACGATTCCGAGACCGACCGACCATGAGCGCCCCGAAACTCCGCCTCGGCGTCAACATCGACCACGTCGCCACCGTGCGGAACGCCCGCGGCGAGGCTTATCCGGACCCGGTGCGGGCCGCGATCCTGGCGGTCGAGGCGGGCGCGGACGGCATCACCGCGCACCTCCGCGAGGACCGCCGTCACATCCGCGACGCCGACATGCGGGCGCTGAGGGCCCAGCTCACCGTGCCGCTCAACTTCGAGATGGCGGCAACCGACGAGATGGTGGGGCTCGCCGTGGAGCTTCGGCCCCACGCCGCCTGCCTCGTGCCCGAGAAGCGCGAGGAGCGCACCACCGAGGGGGGCCTCGACATCGTCGGCGGGCGCGAACACTTGGCGCCCCGCATCCGCCGACTGGCGGAAGCCGGCATCCGGGTCTCGCTCTTCGTCGAGCCGGAGCCGGCGGTGATGGAGGCGGCCTTCGCCCTCGGCGCGCCCGTGGTGGAACTCCATACCGGCAGCTACTGCGAGGCGGCTGTGGCGGGCGACGCGGCGCGGGTCGCGCACGAACTCGCACGCATCACGCGCGCGGCGGCGCACGGGGCGGGGCTCGGCCTGGAGATCCATGCCGGCCACGGCCTGACGCTCGCGAGCGTCGGCCCGGTGGCGGCACTTCCCCAGATCCGCGAGCTCAATATCGGCCACGCGCTGATCGCCGAGGCGATCTTCGTCGGCTTGCCCCGGGCCGTGCGGGACATGCGGGCCGCGATGGACAGGGCCCGCGAGGAAAGGGCCCGTGAGGACGGCGCGCGCGCATGATCATCGGCATCGGCTCCGACCTCTGCGACATCCGCCGCATCGAGCGCTCGCTGGAGCGCTTCGGCGAGCGCTTCACCCACCGGATCTTCACGGAGGGCGAGCGGGCCAAATGCGACCGGCGCGCTGCCCGCGCGCCCTCCTACGCGCGCCGCTTCGCCGCCAAGGAGGCCTGCGCCAAGGCGCTCGGCACCGGCCTCAGCCACGGCGTGTTCTGGCGCGACATGGAGGTGGTGAACCTGGCCACCGGCGCGCCGACGCTGCGCCTCACTGGGGGCGCCGAGGCGCGGCTCCGCGCCATGATGCCGGCCGGCCACGAGGCCCGGATCCACGTCACGCTCACGGACGACCCCCCGCTCGCGCAAGCCTTCGTGATCGTCGAGGCGGTGCCCTCCGGCACATCCTGAGCGTCTTCCGGGCACCTTGGCGCGGGGGCCCGCGTTGCGGGGCGGCGGCGCTTGGTCTAGACCGCCGCATTCTGCGGACACGATCGCGGCTTAATCCCGAGGGCATCAGGCTCCGGCAGGGCTGGCCCGAACCGGCCGCACGCGGCCGGGCGTCCCATCGGGAATGGCCCGCGACGGGATCGAGCTTATGGAACACGCGCGCGTGGATCACGACCGAGAGCACCAGGCCGGCGGCGGCGACACCGGCCTCTGGGCCAGCACCCGCGAGACCCTGAAGGTCGGCATCCAGGCGCTGCTGATCGCGCTCGTCGTGCGCACGCTTCTGTTCCAGCCGTTCAACATCCCCTCGTCGTCGCTGGTTCCGACGCTGCTGGTGGGCGACTATCTCTTCGTCTCGAAGTACTCCTACGGCTACTCGAAGTACTCCCTGCCGCTCAGCGAGTACATTCCCGGCAAGGCGAACGGCCGGATCTGGGGCGCCGAGCCCAAGCGCGGCGACATCGCTGTGTTCAAGCTGCCGAAGGACAACGCGACCGACTACATCAAGCGCGTCATCGGCCTGCCCGGCGACAAGATCCAGGTGATCGAGGGCGTGCTCAACATCAACGGCAAGCCTGTCAAGCGCGAGCGCATCGCCGACTACGAGACGCTGGACGCCTACGGGCAGGTCACCAAGGTGCCCCAGTACAACGAGACCCTGCCCGGCGGCGTCACCCACCGGGTGATCGAGATCAACGGCGACAACGGCTTCTGGGACAAGACCGAGGTCTACACGGTGCCGGCGGGCCACTACTTCATGATGGGCGACAACCGCGACAACTCGACCGATTCGCGCGACCTCGCCAACGTCGGCTACGTGCCGTTCGAGAACTTCGTCGGCCGCGCCGAGATGATCTTCTTCTCGATCGACGAGGGCACGCCCGCCTGGCAGATCTGGAACTGGCCGACCAAGACGCGCTGGAACCGTCTGTTCAGCACCATCAACTGACGGACCGCCCGTGACCGACGACGCCGCGCGTCCCTCCGCCGCCGCGCGGCGCGGGCGCCGCCCGAAGCCCCCGCTGGGCCTGCTGGAGGCCCGCATCGGCCACAGCTTCGCCGACCGCGCCCTGCTGGAGCGGGCGCTGACCCACGTCAGCAAGGCGGGCGGGCGCGGAGGCAGCTACCAGCGCCTCGAATTCCTCGGCGACCGGGTGCTCGGGCTGGCGGTGGCCGACCTCCTCTACGCCGCGCTGCCCGACGCCGACGAGGGCGAGCTGTCGCGCCGCCTCGCCGGCCTCGTGCGCCGGGAGACCTGCGCGGCGGTGTCGAACGCCTGGGAGGTCGGGCCGCACCTCGCCCTCGGCCAGGGCGAGGTCAGCGGCGGCGCGCGGCGCAACCAGACGATCCTCGCCGACGTCTGCGAGGCGATCCTGGGCGCCGTCTATCTCGACGCGGGCTACCCGAAGGCGCGCGAGATCGTGGAGGCGGCCTTCCGGCCGGCCGAGCTGACCGGTGCTCCGCGCGGGCGCGACGCGAAGTCCGCCCTGCAGGAATGGGCGATGGCCCGCTCCCTGCCGCTGCCGACCTACGCGGTGGTCGAGCGCTCGGGGCCGGACCACGCGCCCCGCTACCACATCGCCGTGCAGGTCGAGGGGCTGGAGCCGGGCATCGGCCTCGGTCCCTCCAAGCGGGTCGCCGAACAGGAGGCCGCCCGCGCGTTGATGGAACGGGAGGGCATCGCGGACGCCGCTCCGACGGAACCGAACGATGGCTGACGAGACACCCGACACCGAGATCCAGGACACCGGGATCCAGGCGGCGAGCCCCTTGCCGACCCCCTTGCCGGGCACGCCGGAGGGCGCGCGCGCGGGCTTCGTCGCGCTGATCGGCGTGCCGAACGCCGGCAAGTCGACGCTGCTCAACAGCCTCGTCGGCACCAAGGTCTCGATCGTCTCGCGCAAGGTGCAGACGACGCGGGCGCTGGTGCGCGGCATCGTGATCGAGGGCACGGCGCAGATCGTGCTGGTCGACACACCCGGCATCTTCGCGCCGAAGCGCCGGCTCGACCGCGCCATGGTGCACTCCGCCTGGAGCGGGGCGGCGGACGCCGACGCGGTCTGCCTGCTGGTCGATGCCCGCAAGGGGGTCGAGGAGGAGGTCGAGGCGGTGCTGGCCCGCCTCAAGGACGTGCGCCGGCCGCGCATCCTGATCCTCAACAAGATCGACCTGATCCCGCGCGAGCGCCTGCTCGAACTCGCCGCCAAGCTCAACGGGCTGATCCCGTTCGAGCAGACCTTCATGGTCTCGGCGCTGAACGGCGACGGGGTCGAGACCCTGAAGCGCGCGCTCGCCGCCCTGATGCCCGAGGGGCCCTGGCTCTATCCCGAGGATCAGGTCTCGGACGCGCCGCTGCGCATGCTCGCCGCCGAGATCACCCGCGAGAAGATCTACGACCGGCTGCACGAGGAGCTGCCCTACCGCTCCACCGTCGAGACGGACCAGTGGCAGATCCGGCCGGACGGCTCGGTGCGCATCGAGCAGACGATCTTCGTGGAGCGCGAGAGCCAGCGCTCGATCGTGCTCGGCAAGGGCGGCCAGACCATCAAGGCGATCGGCCAGGCCGCCCGCATCGAGATCGCGGAGGCCGCCGACGCCAAGGTCCACCTCTTCCTGCACGTGAAGGTGCGCGAGAACTGGGCCGACGATCCGGCCCGCTACCGCGAGATGGGGCTGGAATTCCCGCGGGGCTGAGGGATCGCCTTTTCTCCCCGCGAACCTGGACGCCCCGCCCCGCCACGATGCGTGGGAGAGGGCGTCCATAGGCTGATCGACGAGAAGCCGTATCTGCCAACACCGCCGGCTCCGACCCTGCCGATGAAGCGCATCCGCTTTCCCGGACGCCTGGAACGAAGTGGAAGGTGATCCGGGATCCAGCACGGAGAGTGCCGCGCAGCGGCTCGACCTCCAGCACCGGCGCAGGATCAGGACGCTTCGCGCCTTCCCGTGCTGAATCCCGGATCACCCTCCGCTGGCGCTCCGGGCGTCCGGGAAAACGGCGCGGGTGCATCGGAACCGGACTGCCCGTCGCTATCGAGATGAACCTGTCGACCTGGAACGCATGACCGCCCCTACCGCCATCCTGTACGGCCTGCCGCCCGCCGAACTCGCCGAGATCCCGGAGGGCGCCGCCCAGGTCTCGCCGCTGATCCCCGGATCCGCGCGGCTCGAGGACTTAGGCCCGGCGAGCCTCGAGGCGGCCGTGCTGCTCGCGCCGCCCGGTACGGTCGAGCGCCGCTACGCCCTCGCCCTGGCGCTGCGCGCCCTGAAGCCCGGCGGGCGCCTCACCGCGCTCGCCCCGAAGGACCGCGGCGGTGCACGGCTCGCCAAGGAACTCGCCGCTTTCGGCTGCGCCCCCGCCGAGGAGGCGCGCCGCCACCACCGCATCTGCACGGCGCCCCGCCCGGAGACGCCGCAGGGCCTGGACGCCGCCATCGACGAGGGCGGCCCGCGCCACGTGGACAACCTCGCGCTCTGCACGCAGCCCGGCATCTTCTCCTGGGACCGGCTCGACCCGGGCAGCGCGCTGCTGCTCGCCACCCTGCCGCCCCTGCGCGGGCGCGGGGCCGATCTCGGCTGCGGCCTGGGGCTGCTCGCCCGCGCGGTGCTGGCCTCGGACGCCGTGACGGGGCTGGCCTGCATCGACATCGACCGCCGCGCCGTCGAGATGGCCCGGCGCAACCTCGGCGATTCCCACGCGAGCGTGCGCTGGGCCGACATCCGCCAGCCGGATCCGGACCTCGCCAAGCTCGACTTCGTGGTGATGAACCCGCCCTTCCACGACGGCGGCGCCGAGGACCGGGCGCTGGGCCAGAGCTTCATCGCCCGCGCGGCCGGCGCGCTGCGGCACGGGGGCGCCCTCTGGCTCACGGCCAACGCCCACCTGCCCTATGAGCGGGTGCTGGGCGAGGCCTTCGCGGAGGTGACGCTCAGGGCCTCGGCCAACGGCTACAAGGTCTACGAGGCGCGCCGATGAGCAAGGCCGTCCGGCTCGACAAGCTGCTCGCCAATCTCGGCTACGGCTCCCGCCGCGAGATCCAGGGCCTCGCCCGCGCGGGCGGCATCGTGCTCGACGGGGAGGAGGTCGCGGACGCGGGCGCGCGCATCGCCCTCGACCCGGACCTGCCCGAGCGGATGCGGATCGACGGCGAGCCCCTCGACCCGCTGCCGGGCCTCTGCCTGATGCTGCACAAGCCGCTCGGCGTCACCTGCTCGCACAAGGAGGCGGGCCCGCTGGTCTACGGCCTGCTCCCGGAGCGCTGGCGCCGCCGCGACCCGGCTCTCTCGACGGTCGGCCGCCTCGACAAGGAGACCTCGGGGCTGCTGCTCCTCACCGACGACGGCGCGCTGCTGCACCGGATCATCGCGCCGAAGGCGAGCGTGGCCAAGCGCTACCGCGTCACCCTCGACCGGCCGCTCCGGGGGGACGAGGGCGCGGTGCTGGCCTCCGGCACCCTGATGCTGGAGGGCGAGGACCGGCCGCTCCTGCCGGTCGCCTTCGCGGCCGAGGGCGGCACGCACTGCACCGTGACGCTCACCGAGGGGCGCTACCACCAGGTCCGCCGCATGTTCGCGGCCTTGGGCAACCACGTCGCGGCGCTCCACCGCGACCGGGTCGGCGGCCTCGACCTGCCGGCGGATCTGGCGCCGGGGGCGTACCGCGTCATGGACGCGGCCGCGGTCGGGATGGTGTTCGCGGCGGCTCCGTCCGCGGCGGCCTGAGCGGTGCGCCCGCGGGCCGGGACAGGCGCGACAGGTTGGCGAACAGCCCCACGAGCGCGTTCGGCGGCGGCGGCTCGCCGGGCTTCGTCCCGGGCAGCCCCTGCTCGATCACCGCACGGGCCAGGTAGTTGCCGAGATGGCGGTAGCTCTCGAAATCGCTCTCGGTGAAGAACTGGTTTCCGGTGCTCTCGTGCGGGAAGTCCGCGTTGCGGATGCGGTAGGCGAGGAGTTCGACCGGCGCCTGCTCGGGCAGCCAGGACTTGAGGTAGAGAAGCCTGCCCTCCGCGGCCGGCAAGGCGCCGGTTGCCGGATAGCGCACGGTCGCCAGCGCGCCCTGCGGCGCGAGCAGGCGCTGCGTGATCGCGATCTCCTTCACGAACGTGATCTCGACACCCAGGTCGATGCGCGCGCTCTGCTTCAGCCGGGCGAGATCCTCGTAGGCGTAGTCCTTGTCCTGCCCCGCATCGATCGCGACGATCAGGCCGCAGCGCCGCCGCAGCATCTCGTAGACGCCGAGATTCTCGAAATGCCCGCCGTCCGAGAGGTAGAGGTAGTCGCCGTCGATGTCGGAGCGGCCGGTGAGTTCCCGCAGGAGCGTCGGCACCTCGTTGCGCGGCCCGCTCGATCGCAGCAGGGCGCGCCGATCCGCCTCGACGGTGCGCCGCGTCGCCGGGTTCGGCAGCCACGCCCCGAGACGGACGTTGCAGAGCGTCATCACGAAGGCCGTCAGCGGCGACGAGTGGTAGCCCATGTTCGGGCTCGCCGCCGCGCCCGAGATCGTGATGGCCGTGCCGAGCGTGATGCCCTGCTCCTGATCGCGCGCGCCGGTATCGCGCTCGCCGGCCGCGTAGCCCCGCGTCGGCGCGTAGGCGCCCGCGCGCGGCGATTGTTCGGTGACGCGGGCCGGCGTGCCGACCGGGCTCGGCAGCGTGGCGGCGCCGCAGCGGAAGGGCGTGATCGTAAAGGCTTCCGCCTTGCGCTCCGCCCGCGCGGTATCGCGCCCGCTCGTCCGGTTCATTGCGACGTTGACGACCGGGAACAGGAACAGCGGCGACCGCCCCGTCACGGTGTCGGCCATCCGGATGTTGTCGCAGGGATCGAACTGCGTGAAGCGGTCCGGCCGGCGGTTCTCCCAGGGCCGCCCCGAGCCCAGGAACGCGCGGATCAACCGGTTCCGGTAGACCGCGTGCATCGAGAAGCGGTTGAGGTTGATCGCCCAGCCGAGGAGGAGGGCCAGCCCGGCCAGCCCCAGGACCGCCGCGAGGCTGATCGCCGCGAGGGTGGGAAAGCCCGGCACCGGGCCGGAGACCAGGCTCGCGGCCGCGCCGATGCCCAGCGCGAGGCCGCGCCCGATCAGCGCGAACACCGTGAGGGGGAAGACCAGCATCGCGCCCTTCACGAGAGAGGCGGCGGGCCAGGCCAGCTTGCCGGCGCCGCCCGGCCCGGCCGGGCTTCCGGAGACGCGGGCCACCTGCGACAGCACCGCCGTTCGGGCGCTGCTGCCCAGAAGCGCGACGATCGAGCCCGATGCGACGCCGCCGCCCACGAGGGAGGACCAGAGGGCGCCGCTCTGCGCGGTCAGATAGGAACCGCCCAGCACGATCACGGTGCAGCCGAGGCACAGGCCGACCACGAGCCGCAGCTTGCTCCCGTTGATGCGCGCGAGCCACTCGCGGTCGCTGTCGTTGCGCAGGCCGCTGTGGCGCATGCCGACGTAGAGCGTCGTCCGCAGCGTCTCCGCGACGGCGACCCAGAGCGGTCCGGCCAGGATCACCCAGAGGAGGTGCCGCTCCTGAGCGAGGGTGATGCCGAGATAGAGGAACGCGCTCGACAACCCGCTGCTCAACACCCAGGCGACGATGCCCTTCACGAACGGCGCCGCGTGCAGGTCGAGCAGTTCCCCGTCGCGGCGATACTTCCAGCAGATCCAGACGAAGGCCCCCGCATAGGCCGCGAGGCAGGTGATGAAGCTCAGGAGCGGCAGGTCCAGATCCGGCATCGGCGCCCCGGACGTCGCGGGACACGGCAGTCCCTGCGGCGGATCCGTCAGGAAGATCGCCCACCCCGCTTGGGCCCAGCACGGATCGTCGGCACGCGGCGCTACCGCGGCGGCGGCGAGCAGGCACCAGAGCAGCATCGGCAGCACGATGCGGACGAGCGTCTCGCTGCCGACGAGGCCGTAGGCCTCGCGCCGGTCCGTCCTGTCGTCCGGATGGGTGTGGCTCGGCAGGGCTACGATCGAGCCGAGGACGGCGATGAACAGGGCCAGGGCGCCCGCATAGCCGACATGGGCGGCCACGCCGTCGAACCTGCGGCCGCTCGCGCCGGCCACCGCGTAGGTCGCGGCGGCGTAGAGGATCGGAAGTCCGGCCAGGGCTCCGAACACCGGCAGGAACACGAACCAGTTGATCAGGGTGTTGCGCAACCAGAGCGTGATGCCCGCCCAGGTGTCGAGGGAGGCGAAGCCGCGGCTCGGCGTGAGGTAGCTGGTGTAGCGGCGCAGGCCCCGCACGGTGTCCGTCTCGGCCCGGTCGGCCGGGGCCGCGATCTCGTCCTGGAGCGCGTCCATGTCGAGGGGCCTGCCCTGGGCGGCGGCCGTCTCGCTGCGCTCCGCGATCAGGCGCGTCAGCCACGCCCCCGTATAGCCGCCCCCCGAGACGGTGGAGAGGTACTGGAACTGCGGCAGGAGACGATATCGGGCGAACGCCTGGACGACGCCGAGGCAGAAGGCGGCGCTTCGGATCCCGCCGCCGGACAGACACAGGGCCGTCGGCTGCTGCCCGGGCGTGAGGTGCAAGTGACCGAACTCCTCCGCGATCGCCGTCGCGGCATCGACGATTGCGGCCTCCGCGCCCGGGCCCGGAGGGGCGGGTGCGGCAAGTGCGGTGGATGCTGCGTCCCTCGTCATTCGCCCGGCTCCTCAGCTGCGGATCAGGGCGTGGCGCAGGCCGGCGGCCAGCACCCGGCGGCAGAAGGGCTCGGTGAGCAGGCGGCTCTCGGATTGCGGCATCCGCGTGCCGTCGTGCTGCCCGATGCAGGCGACCAGCATCGCCGACAGCGTCGCCCTCCGGCCCGGATCGGCGGATCGCGCGGAGTCGGCGGGCTTCTCCGCCACCAGGGCGACGAGCAGGGTCCCGTACTGGCTCAGGATCATCGAGTAGGCGTCGTGCCCGATCACGCCGTTGGCGTAGGCTTGGCAGGCCGCGAACAGCCCGTCGCGCAGCGCCAGCACCGCCGGGGCGCGGCCGGCGAGCGGCGTCGCGGTCTCGGTCTGCGCGTAGGCCCCGCCGCCGCTCACGCTCGCCTTCTCGGGGATCGTGACGGTCGCGTTCGCGTTGGCGTTCTGCCCGAAGGCGATGGCGTAGTCCGGGCTCGGCTCGGTGCAGACGATCGGCAGGAGCGAGCCGTCGGGACCCGGCCGCAGGCGCTCGCTGACGAGGCGCAGGTTGCCGGTGGTGGCGAGCGTGTCCGCGCTGCCGAACCGGAACTGCGTGACCTTGGCGCTCGGCGAATCGCAGGCCGACAGCAGGCTGCCGAGGAGGCCGGTCAGGAGACAGGCGGACAGTACCGCGGAGCGTGCGCGCATCGAGACCCCCCAAGCCGATACGACGGCCGAATATCCGGCCCGCGCGCCCCGCCGATATCCAGACCTCAGGTTAGAATATCGGCGGATCAGCGCGCAGAAATATCGTTGAGGTTATGTTAGCCTGCGCGCTTCCGGCGATGCAATCCCGGTGTCGCAGGCGGTGACGACCCGGGCGGCCCCGGCCGGACCGCAATCTCAGGTTTCCGCGGCGGCGTCGGGCCTCGGCGGTCCGCGGCGTTCCCTTGCCTCGCCGCCCACCCTCTGCTATGGGCCCGCCCATTCCACACGCGGGGCTGGCCTCATGACTGAATGAGGCGTTTCCGGTGGCTGGTCGGATGGGCCGGTCGCTTCCTCCGCGGCGGTATCAACCGGAGAACGAGAGAATCATGGCCGTCGACTTCACCATGCGCCAGCTCCTTGAGGCGGGCGCCCATTTCGGTCACCAGTCGCACCGCTGGAACCCGAAGATGCAGCCCTACATCTTCGGCACCCGCAACAACATCCACATCATCGACCTGGCCCAGACGGTCCCGGCGATGCACCAGGCCCTCCAGGCCGTCAGCGACACCGTCGCCCGCGGCGGCCGCGTGCTGTTCGTCGGCACGAAGCGCCAGGCCGCCGACACGATCGCCGACGCCGCCAAGCGCTCGGCCCAGTACTACGTCAACTCCCGCTGGCTCGGCGGCATGCTGACCAACTGGAAGACCATCTCGGGCTCGATCTCGCGCCTGCGCAAGGTCTCCGAGACGCTCGAGACCGGCGGCCCCGGCCTCACCAAGAAGGAGCGCCTGATGCTGTCCCGTGAGAAGGACAAGCTCGAGAAGGCGCTCGGCGGTATCAAGGACATGGGCGGCGTGCCCGACCTGCTGTTCGTGATCGACACCAACAAGGAGCAGCTGGCGATCAAGGAGGCGAACCGCCTCGGCATCCCGGTGGCCGCCATCGTCGACACCAACTGCAACCCGGACGGCATCAGCTACATCGTCCCGGCCAACGACGACGCGGGCCGCGCCATCGCGCTCTACTGCGACCTCATCGCCCGCGCGGCGATCGACGGCATCTCGCGGGCTCAAGGCTCGTCGGGCGTCGATCTCGGCGCCTCCGAGGAGCCGATGGCCGAGGAGCTGCCGGCCAACGACGACGCGGCCCTCTCCGTGGAGTCGGGCGCCCTCGATCCGGCCGACGTGGCGATGCTCGCCGAGTCGACCGAGCACTTCGAGCTGCTCGCCGCCCCGCGCGGCGCTCCGGACGACCTGACCAAGCTCAACGGCGCCGGCCCGCAGATCGTGCAGAAGCTCAACGATGCCGGCATCTACCATTACTGGCAGATCGCCGCGATGAGCGCCGACGACGTCGCCAAGATCGACGGCGACCTCAAGCTCAACGGCCGCATCGCCCGCGACGGCTGGGTCGATCAGGCCCGCGGCTTCGTCGAGGCCGCCGCCGCCGCCTGATTCTTTTTGGGACCGGCGTCGGCCTTGCGGCCGGCGCAGCTTCCTTGAGAACCCCATCTTCGGGCCCGGCGCTCCACAGGGCGCCGGGCCCTCTCATCTCAGAGACTCCCGCGGGAGCGAGACGAAAGGACCGGCCATGGCCAACATCACCGCCGCGATGGTGAAGGAGCTCCGCGAGAAGACCGGCGCGGGCATGATGGACTGCAAGGGCGCGCTGAACGAGACGGGGGGCGATCTCGAGGCCGCCGTCGACTGGCTGCGCAAGAAGGGCCTCGCCAAGGCCGCCAAGAAGGCCGGCCGCGTCGCCGCCGAGGGTCTGGTCGCCGTCGAGTCCGCCGGCCGCCACGCCGCGGTGGTCGAGGTGAATTCCGAGACCGACTTCGTCGCCCGCAACGACGCCTTCCAGGCCTTCGCCCGCGAGGCCGCCAAGATCGCGCTCAACAGCGACGGCACGCTGGAGGGGCTGCAGGCCGCCCACTTCCCGGGCGCCTCCGAGACCGTGGCCGACAAGCTGCAGAGCCTGATCGCCACCATCGGCGAGAACATGACCCTGCGCCGCGTGACCAAGCTCGAAGTCTCCAAGGGCGTGATCGCGAGCTACGTGCACAACCAGATCTCGGACGGCCTCGGCAAGATCGGCGTGCTGGTGGCGCTCGAGTCCGAGGGCGACGTGGACGCGCTCTCCGCGCTCGGTCGCCAGATCGCCATGCACGTCGCCGCGACCAACCCGGTGGCGCTCGACGCCTCGGGCGTCGATGCCGCGACGGTGGAGCGCGAGTCGAACATCCTGCGCGAGAAGAACGCCGGCAAGCCGGACCACGTCATGGCCAAGATCGTCGAGAGCGGCCTGAAGAGCTACTACAAGGAGGTCACCCTCCTGGAGCAGCCCTTCGTGCACGACGGCTCGAAGACCATCTCGCAGGTGCTGAAGGAGGCCGCCGGCAAGGTCGGCGCTCCGGTGAACCTCACCGCCTTCGTGCGCTACGCGCTCGGCGAGGGCATCGAGAAGGAAGAGGGCCCGGACTTCGCCACCGAGGTGGCCCAGCAGGCCGGCCGCGCCTGATCGGCTGCGAGCCGTACGTTCAGGGGAAAGCCCCGGCCGAGAGGCCGGGGCTTTTCTCGTTCGGGGGCGCCCGCGCTGCTTTCTCCCTCTGTGGGGGAGGCTTCTCAGACGAACGATGGCCTGGGGACCGCTCCAGAAGATGCCGTGCAGGACTAGGCGTGCGCGGGTCCCCTCTCCCATAGGGAGAGGGACAGGGTGAGGGGTATGAGGCCTCAGAACGGGGAACAAACCTGAACGCGCGTCGACCGCGTGCTCAGGTCTGAAGCGTCATACCCCTCACCCCAACCCTCTCCCTATGGGAGAGGGGGTGCGGCGTGGGTCCAGCCCCACCCGAGGGAGGTTGGGCGTCCCACATCCTTTTCCCTACCCGCAGAGGGGGGAGGGAGAACCGCGCCCTCTACTGCTCCGGCGCGGTGGCGGAGAGCGGCGGCACGGAAGCGGCAGACCCGCCCCGCCGAAGCCTTGCGGCGATCCGAGAGGCCGGCCGCAGCATCACCAGGGCCACCCGCGCCGCACGGATCTGCCCCGGCAGATGCCGCGGCCCGACCGGCCGGAACGCGAGTCGCGGGCTCGCGCGCTCGGCCGCCGCGACCGCCTCGCCGACGCGCGGCATCGCGGCGATCCGGCGCGCCTCCTCGGCCGACACGCCGAGGAGGCGCGCCCAGGCGAGGTCGCGCCCCAGCCGGCCGGAGCGGTGCAGCCGGCGCAGGCGGTGGCGCAGCCAGCAGCGCAGTATCAGCCGGGGCACGCGCTCCATCCGGGCGTCGCAGAGCGCGTCGGGCTCCTCGCAGCGGGCGCGGATCGTGTCGGCGACGCCGCCGGGCGCCCGGCCGGAGAGCCGGGCCGAGATCGTCACCACCACGTCGCGCGGGTGGCGCACGCGAAAACCCTGCTGCAGCAGGGCGGCCACGAAGGCGCCGTCCTCGCCGAGCGGGATCTCCGGCATGCCGCCGACTTGGACGTAGGCGCCCGAGCGCACGGCGAGCGAGGCGCCGATCGTGGTGCGGTGGCAGGGCCAGGGATCGTGCGGATCCGGGTCGAGGCAGGTCTCGATCTCGGTGATCAGCGCGTCGTATTCATCTTCCAGCTTGCCGCGGGCCGGCAGCGAGGGCGGCAGCAGGGCGGCCTCCTCGGGGGCGAGTTCGACCCGGCCCGCCACCGCGTCGGCACCGGCTTCCAGCGCCGCGAGGTTGCGGGCGACCCAGTCCGGCGGCACGCGGCTGTCGGCGTCCGAGGTCAGGATCGTGCCGGTGCCGGGCCCCGCCTCGATCCAGGCGGCCGCCGCGTCCATCGCGGCGCGGCGCGCCCAGCCCGCATGGGCCCGCTCGTAGGTCGCGGTGATCAGCCGCACGGGCATCGGCAGGCTGGCGCGCAGTCCGGCGACGATCGCCTCCGTGCCGTCCGTGCAGTTGTTGAGGAACAGCACCAGCCCGAGCCGGCCCGGCGCGAGCCCGGCCTGGGCCCCGAGGGCCCGCAGGCAGGCCGCGATCCGCTCGGCCTCGTTGCGCACGGGGATCGCGACGACGACGTCCGGGCCGGAGGCCGGGACGCGTCCCTGCGGGTCGGCGATCGGAAGGGTGGTGGGCGACACGGGGCGGCTCCAATCCAGCGGGGCCGCAGACCGCCCATCGCTGGCGCGGTCCGCTCGGCCCGTCACGCCACCGGAATCGAGGCCCGGTTCGCCCCCGGATCCCGGCAACGCGGCAGTCTTAGCCGGGCTCGGCTGTACGTTTGCCGAACGGATCGGGCGGAGCACGGGCGCGGTGCCGTTCACGGTTCGCGCCCTCGACGCCGCCGGGCCGCTTCGCGTAGAAGCCCCTCGGTTCGAGAGCAGGCCGGCCGCGCTCCGGCGGAGGAGTCCCTATGCCGGAAACGCCCTATCGCCGCGTCCTGGTGAAGCTCTCCGGCGAGGCGCTCGCCGCCCCGGACGGCTACTGGCTGCACCCGCCGACGCTCGCCGGCCTCGCCGAAGACATCGCCCGGACGATCGCGACGGGCATCCAGGTCGCGCTCGTGGTCGGCGGCGGCAACATGATCCGCGGGGCGCGCATCTCCCAGGCGGGCTTCATCGACCGGGCGACCGGCGACTCGCTCGGCATGATGGCGACCGTGATGAACTCGCTGGCGCTGGAGACGGCGCTGAACGCGGCCGGCGTCCAGGCGCGGACCATGTCGGCGGTCTCGATGCCGACGATCTGCGAGACCTTCGCAAGGCAGCCCGCGCTCCACCATCTCGACAAGGGGCAGGTGGTGGTGCTGGCGGGTGGTACCGGCAACCCGTACTTCACCACCGACACGGCGGCCGTGCTGCGCGCCGCGGAACTCCGCTGCGAGGCCGTCCTCAAGGCGACCCAGGTGGACGGCGTCTACTCGGCCGACCCGAAGACGAACCCGGACGCCACCCGCTACGACCGCATCACCCACGACGAGGCGATCGCCCGCGACCTCAAGGTGATGGACACCGCCGCCTTCGCGCTCGCCCGCGAGAGCCGGCTCTCGATCGTGGTCGGCTCCGTCCACGCGCCGAGCTCGATCACCGCGATCCTCACCGGGGGTGCGCCCTGTACGCGCGTGGTGCCGTAAGGCGGGGCGAAATCCGCCCGATCCGTTTGCGGGCGCTCCGGTTTTCGTTCATTGAGGCGCCGAACGCCCGGGCCGCGCCGCCCGGACCCTTACCTTTCCGCGAACGCGTCGGGATTTGACGAGATGGCCACACCGGACTTCGACCTCAACGACATCAAGCGCCGCATGCAGGGCGCGGTGGCCTCGCTCTCGAAGGATCTGGGGTCGCTCCGCACCGGCCGCGCCACCCCGAGCCTGCTCGACCCGATCCAGGTCGATGCCTACGGCTCGGCGATGCCGATGGCGCAGGTCGCGACGGTGAGTGTGCCGGAGCCCCGCCTCCTGTCGATCTCGGTCTGGGACCGCTCCATGGTCACCGCCGTCGAGAAGGCGATCCGCGAGTCCGATCTCGGCCTCAACCCGCAGACCGAGGGTCAGACCATTCGGCTGCGCATCCCCGAGATGAACGAGCAGCGCCGCAAGGAGATGGTCAAGGTCGCCCACAAGTACACCGAGGAGGCGCGCGTCGCCGTGCGGCACGTGCGCCGCGACGGGCTCGACCACCTCAAGAAGCTCCTGAAGGACAGCGCCATCTCGGAGGACGACGAGAAGCGCCAGGCCACCGACGTGCAGAAGGCGACCGACCAGTACATCGCCGAGATCGACGGCGTGCTGGCCTCCAAGGAGAAGGAGATCATGCAGGTCTGACGCAGGCTCGCGTCGGGACCGCGCGCGATGGCGGGAGAGGCGGCACCGCCGCGAAAGGCCTTCGGCAGCCGGGAACTGGGTCTGCGCGTCCTCTCGGGGATCGTGCTGGCCGCGCTCGTCGTCTCGGGTCTGGTGCTCGGTGGCTGGGCGTTTGCCGGAATCTGGCTCGCGGCCGCGATCGTCGGCGCGGGCGAGTGGATCGGCATGAGCCGCACCCTGCCGCGGCGCGCCCTTCTCGGCACCGTCGCCGTCACGCTCGCCGCGCTCACGATCTGCCTGGAGCGGGAGGTCACGCTGCCCGTCGGCCTCGCCATCCTGGCGGGCGGTTCGGCTCTCTGCCTCGCCCTGCCTCGCGACAATCCCGGGCGCCTCAGGGCGCTCGGTGCCCTGCTCGGCGGCGCCGTCATCGCCCTGGTGCCGCCGGCCCTGCGCGACGCGCCCGAGATCGGCATCCTGGGGCCCGCCTGGATGTTCGCGGTGGTCTGGTCCACCGACATCGTCGCCTACTTCACCGGCCGTACCTTCGGGGGACCGAAGCTGATGCCGGCGGTCTCGCCGAAGAAGACGTGGTCGGGCGCGCTCGGCGGCCTCGCGGGCGCGGTGGTGGCCGGGACGGCCCTCGTCGCGCTCGCCCGCCAGCAGGGCTGGAGCCCGCTCGCCGACACCAACCTCGCCGTGGTGGCGCTCGTCAGCGCCGTCTCGTCGGTGCTGAGCCAGGCGGGCGATCTCCTCGAATCCGCCCTGAAGCGGCATTACGGGGTCAAGGATTCCGGCCGGTCGATTCCCGGCCACGGCGGCGTGATGGACCGCCTCGACGGATTTTTCGCGGTGGCGCTGCTCGCCGGCCTGTTCCTGGTCGCGCGGCGCCTCGCCGCCTGAAGGAGTTCTTTTCGTGGCTCTCACCGTCTCCGTGCTCGGCGCGACCGGCTCGATCGGCCGCTCGACCACCGACCTCCTTGCCCAGCACGCCGACCGCTTCCGGGTCGGCTCGGTGGTGGGTGGGCGCGACGCACAGGCGCTCGCCAAGCTCGCCCGCGAGATGAAGGCGGAGTTCGCCGCGCTGGCCGAGGAGTCCGCCGGCCCGGCGCTGGCCGAGGCGCTCAGTGGCTCCGGCATCCCGAATGGGGCGGGCGAGAGCGCGGTGCTTGAGGCGGTGGCGCGGGAGGCCGACATCGTGGTGGCGGCGGTCAGCGGGGCGGCCGGCCTCAAGCCGACCCACGCGGCGCTCCGGCTCGGCCGCACGGTGGCGCTTGCCAACAAGGAGAGCCTCGTCTGCGCGGGCGAGGCCTTCATGCGCGACGCCAAGCGCTACGGCGCCACCCTGCTGCCGGTCGATTCCGAGCACAACGCGCTGGCCCAGGCGCTCGGCCACGGCCCGGTCTCGGATGTGGCCAAGATGACCATCACGGCGTCGGGCGGCCCGTTCCGCACCTGGACTCGCGAGCGCATCGCGGCCGCCACCGCCGCGGAGGCCGCCGCCCATCCGACTTGGTCGATGGGCATGAAGATCAACATCGATTCGGCCTCCCTGATGAACAAGGGGCTGGAACTGATCGAGGCGCACCACCTCTTCGGCCTCGGCCACGATCGGCTCGACGCGATCGTCCACCCGCAATCGATCGTGCACGGGCTCGTCTACTGGCTCGACGGCGCGGTGACGGCGGGCCTCGCCATGCCGGACATGCGCGTGCCGATCGCCCATTGCCTGGGCTTGGGCGAGCGCCTGACCATCGCGCGCGGCCGCCCGCTCGACCTGGCGGCCGCGGGCAGCCTCACCTTCGAGCCGGTGGACGAGGCGCGTTTCCCCTGTCTGCGGATCGCCCGGGCGGCGCTCCGCGACGGCGGCGCGGCCCCGACCGTGATGAACGCCGCCAACGAGATCGCGGTGGCGGCCTTCATCCGCGGCGAGATCCCGTTCTACGGCATCGCCGATCTGGTCGAGCGCACTTGCGAGCACTTCGCCGGCATCCACCGCACGGCACCCGAGGATGTCGACGCGGCGCTCGCCATCGATGCCGAGGCGCGCGCCTGGTCGGCGCAGGCCCTGCCGCGGCTGCGCGCGGCGGGCTGAGCCCGATCGGGACCCGGAGAGGCTGGCCGAGAACGCATCCGTGTCCGCGCGGTTGGTCCTGGGCCGCCCCACGGGAGGGCGGCGCAGCGATCTACGAGACGATGGCGCGGTTCCTGAAGGACAACGGCCTCACGCTGGCCTTCTTCGGCCTGTTCCTCATCTGCATCGGCGGGCAGGCGATCAGCGGATACGCCCTCCAGGCCGAGGATCCGGCCGGCCAGTCCCGGAGTTCCGGCCTGATCGCCTATCTGGCCGATCCGAGCTTCCTGAAAGGTGTGTTCAGCAACTGGCAGGCGGCCCTGCTTCAGCTTCTGGTGCTGATCGTCTTCAGCGTGTTCCTGCGCCAGCGGGGCGCCTCGCACTCGCGGAAGCCCGATGACGAAGCGGGCGCGCGGCACCCGGGACCGGGCGCGCCCGACCAGGTGGGCCGCCCGCACTCGTGGACCTACGCCAACGGGTTGTCGCTCGCCTTCCTAGCCCTGTTCCTGCTCGCCTTCGCGGCCTTCTTCTTCGCGAACGCGGCGAGCTACAATGCCGACAGGAGCCGGCGCGGAGAGGCCGCCCTCGACCTCGCGCAATCCCTCGTTTCCGCCGATCTCTGGTTCCAGACCTTCCAGACCTGGCAGGCGGAGTTCTTCGCGATGGGCATGTTCCTGCTCCTGAGCATCTATCTCAGGCAGGACGGCTCCGCGGAGTCGAAGCGGCTCACGGCCCGGGACGACGAGACGGGGGCGGTCAACGAGTAAGCCGCGGCCGGACGCGGCGCGGCGGTGCCCGCTATGCGGCCTGCGGCCCGTAGCCCGCGTAGAACACCCGCACCGCTTCCGTGACCCGGTGACGGATCTCCTCCTCGCTCGGCGCCGCGCCGGCGTTGAACAGGAGCCGCGTCAGCATTCCGGCCTGACAGAGCTGGAGGAAGTGCTTGGCGGCGAGTTCCGTGTCGGCGGGCCGCAGCCGCCCGGCCGCGACCTGCGCGTCGAGATAGGCCTTCAGCCGCTCGACCCCGCAGGCGGGCCCCGCCTCGTAGAAGGCCTGCCCGAAGCGGGGAAACTTCTCGCAGGCGCCGATCACCATGCGGATGATCGAGACGTGCTCGGGCCGCGCCATCATGGCGAGGTAGCTGGCGCCCAGGCGCGTCAGCACCGCGGGCACGTCCGGGTCGGCCTCGTCCAGGCGGAACAGGTTCTCGGCGAGCCCCTCCTTCTCCTCGACCGTCAGGGCCTCGAACAGGGCCTCCTTGCTGTCGAAGTAGACGTAGAGGGTGCCCTTCGAGACCCCGGCCGCCCGGGCGATCTCGCCCATGCTGGCCCCGTCGAAGCCGGACGCCATGAAGACCTGGCGCGCGCCCTCCAGGATCTGGCGGCGCTTCTCGCCCTCGGCCGGGATGGGCCCCGCCCCCCGCTCCAGTGTCGCTGCGCCCGTCATCTCGTCGCCGGATCCACCGCTCAGATTGACCGAACCGTTCGGTCAGTGCTACGTACCGCTTCCTGCCGACGGCCGTCAACTCACGCCGCCGAATGACCGAACGGTTCGGTCAACGATCTCGAGGACCAGACCCCATGTCGCTTCGTGAAGATGCCGATCGCTCGGGCAGCTTCGTCGAGGCTGCGGAGGAGGTGCGTGATGCGGCCGCGCCGCACCGGCCTGCCCCGGCCCCGGCCCCGGAGCCTGCGGCAAGCGCCCCGGCCGCGAAGCCGCGGCGCCCCCTGCGCCGCGTCGTCCTGCTCCTGCTGCTCTGCGCCGCCCTCGGTGGAGGAGCCTATGCCGGGTGGCAGTGGTGGACGGTCGGGCGTTTCTTCGTGAGCACGGACGACGCCTACGTGCAGGCCGACATCTCGGTCCTGGCCGCCAAGGTCCCGGGCTACCTCGCCGCGGTGCCGGTGGTGAACGGGCAGGCCGTGAAGGCGGGCGCCGTGATCGCCCGGCTCGACGACGGCGACTATCGCCTTGCCCTGAAGGCGGCGGAGGACAAGCTCGCCACGCAGGAGAGCACCATCGCGCGCATCGGCCGGCAGGCGGAAGCCGCGCAGGCGCAGGTGCTGCAGAGCGCCGCCCAGATCGACGCGGCGAAGGCCGACGCCGTGCGGGCGAGCGCCGACTACGCCCGCGCCACGCAGATGCAGGCGGACTACGTCGCCAAATCCCGCCTCGACCAGGCCAAGGCCGACCGCGACCGCACCGAGGCCGCCGTAAAGTCCGCCGAGGCGGCTCTGGTGGCCGCGCGCGCCAACGTCGCGGTGCTCCAGGCCCAGACCCGGGAGGCCGAGAGCCTCGCGGCGGAACTCCGCACGGCCGTCGACCGGGCGCGGCGCGACCTCGACTTCGCGGTGATCCGCGCGCCCTTCGACGGCGTCGTCGGCAACAAGGCGGTCGAGGCCGGCGCCTACGTGGCGCCGGGCTCGCGTGTCGCCGCGCTCGTGCCCCTGCAGAGCGTGCGGATCGACGCGAACTTCAAGGAGACGCAGCTCGCCCGCGTCCGCCCGGGCCAGGAGGTCCACATCCACGTGGACGCCTACCCGGACCGCGACATCGTCGGCACGGTGGAATCGCTCTCGCCGGCCTCCGGCTCGGTCTTCAGCCTGCTGCCGCCCGACAACGCGACGGGCAACTTCACCAAGATCGTGCAGCGCCTCCCCGTGCGCGTGCAGGTGCCGGCGGACGTCGCCCGCGCGGGCGTGCTGCGCCCGGGCCTCTCGGTGGTGGTGCGGGTCGATACCCGCGACGGCGCCGACGCGCCGGTCCAGAAGCTTGCCGCCCGGCACTGAGTCCCGCGCCATGGCCGCCCAAGCCACTGCCCAAGCCACTGCCCAAGCCGCTGCCCAAGCCACTGCCCAAGCCGCCGCCGGCCCCGTCCCGGCCGACCCGCCGCTCGACCGCCGCCGCATGGTGGCGTTCGTCTGCATGGTCTTCGGGATGTTCATGGCGATCCTGGACATCCAGATCGTCTCGGCCTCGCTCAACGAGATCCAGGCCGGCCTCTCGGCGTCCGGCGACGAGATCCCCTGGGTGCAGACGAGCTACCTCATCGCCGAGGTGATCTCGATCCCGCTCTCGGGCACGCTCTCGCGGGTGCTCTCGACGCGCTGGATGTTCTCGATCTCGGCCGGCGGCTTCACGCTGATGAGCCTGATGTGCGCCACCTCCTCGTCGATCGGCGAGATGATCGTCTGGCGCGCCGCGCAGGGCTTCATCGGCGGCGGCATGATCCCGACCGTGTTCGCCTCCGCCTTCACGATCTTCCCGCCCTCGAAGCGCACGATCGTGTCGCCGATGATCGGCCTCGTGGCGACGCTGGCGCCGACCATCGGCCCGACGGTGGGCGGCTACCTCACCGACCTGTTCTCCTGGCACTGGCTGTTCCTGATCAACATCGTGCCGGGGATCTTCGTCACGGTCTCGACCTGGTTCCTGGTCGATTTCGACCGGCCGAACCTCGACCTCCTGAAATCGTTCGACTGGGCCGGCCTCGCCTTCATGGCGGGCTTCCTCGGCTGCCTCGAATACGTGCTGGAGGAAGGCCCGAACCACGACTGGCTGCAGGACGAGGCGGTCTTCGTCTGCGCGCTGGTCTGCGGCGTCTCGGGCGTCCTGTTCTTCTGGCGGGTCTTCACGGCGCGCCAGCCGATCGTGGACCTGCGCGCCTTCTCGGACCGCAACTTCGCGGGCGGCTGCGTCTTCAGCTTCGTGATGGGCATCGGCCTCTACGGGCTGACCTACCTGTACCCGGTCTACCTGGCCCGGGTGCGCGGCTACTCGGCGCTGCAGATCGGCGAGACGATGTTCGTCTCAGGGCTCTGCATGTTCGCCACCGCCCCGGTCGCCGGCAAGCTGTCGGCGAAGCTCGACCCGCGGGTGATGATGGCGCTGGGGTTCGGGGGCTTCGCGCTCGGCACCTGGATCGTCACCGGGCTGACCAAGGACTGGGACTTCTGGGAGTTGCTGCTGCCCCAGGTGCTGCGCGGCTGCTCCTTGATGCTGTGCATGATCCCGATCAACAACATCGCGCTCGGCACCCTGCCGCCGGAGCGGATGAAGAACGCCTCTGGCCTGTTCAACCTCACGCGCAACCTCGGCGGCGCGGTGGGGCTCGCGCTGATCAACACGGTGCTGAACGCCCGCTGGGACCTCCACCTCGCGCGCCTGCACGAGCGCTTCACCTGGGCCAACACCGCCGCGCTGGAGCGCCTCGACGCGATGCGGCGCCAGTTCGAGGCGTTCGGGGGCGATGCCAACGGCATGGCGCTGAAGGCCATGACCAACACGGTGCGGGTCCAGGGACTGGTGATGAGCTTCGAGGACGTGTTCCTCGTGCTGACCGTGCTGTTCCTCGCGATGGCCTGCGGCACGCCGCTGATCCGCCGCCCGAAGGGCGCCGCCCCGGCCGGGGCCGGGCACTGAGCCCGAGCCCCGAACCGCCTCCACGTCGGGCCCGTGCGCCCCTTGCGGGGGGCGAGAGGGAGAGCCGCGGCGCCCGGCGCGCGCCTCACTCGTCCATCAGCGGGTGCAGGTCGCGCACCATCCCCTTGAGGCGCTCGTCGAGCACGTGGGTGTAGATCTGCGTGGTCGAGATGTCGGCGTGGCCGAGCAGCTCCTGCACGATGCGCAGGTCCGCGCCGTTCTGCAGCAGGTGGCTGGCGAAGGCGTGGCGCAGGACGTGCGGGCTGATCCGGTCGGCACGGATCCCGGCAGCGGCGGCCGCCACCTTCAGGTCGCGGCCGAAGGCCTGCCGGGTGAGATGCCCGCTCTCGCTGTCGGCGGGAAACAGCCACGCCCCCTCGGCCGTCAGGCCGGCGAGATGCTCGCGCATCGCCGCGCGGGCGAGGTCGGTCAGCGGCACGAGACGCTCGCGCCCGCCCTTGCCCCGCACCACGAGGTAGCGCTCGCGGGTCGTGCCGGCCGAGCGCGGCAGGCTGATCAGCTCCGAGACGCGCAGGCCCGTGGCGTAGAGCAGTTCCAGCAGGCACAGCATCCGGCGCGCGCGCGCCGCCTCGCCGGCGTTCTCGGACGCCCCGACCCGCGCGCGCGCCACGGTCAGAAGGCGATCGACCTCGGCCACGCCGAGCACCTTCGGCAGGCTCTGCGGCCGGCGCGGGCCGGAGACGGGCGCGGACGGATCGGTCTCCGCGAGCCCTTCCGCGTACAGGAACTTGTGGAAGCCGCGGATGCAGGAGAGCTTGCGCGCCGCCGAGGAGGCCTTGAGGCCGAGCGTCTCCAGGGTGGCGAGGTAGGCCCGGAGCGTCGCGGCCTCGACCGTATCGAGGTCGATCCCGCCTTGCGCGAGCCAGGCCCGGTACGCGTCGAGGTCGCGCCGGTAGGCGGAGAGCGTGTTGGCGGCCGCCCCCCGCTCGGCCGCCAGCATGTCCAGATAGGCGCCGATCTCCGGATCGGGCGGGCTCACCGGTTGGCCGGCGGCTGCAGCTTGGCCGGAGGAATCGTCACGCTCATCTCGCGCGGGGTCGGCTTCACGAAGGTCGCCAGGGCGAACATCCCGGCGAAGACGAGGCCGGCGAGGATCGCCAGCGTCGCGAAGAAGCGGAACAGAGTCGGCACGTCGGGACAATCTCGGTCGAGCGGGAGCGGCGCCGGCAGGCCGGGAGGTTCGAGCAACCCGGGGCTCTCGCGTTGCACCACGCGCCCGCCCCGATGGCAAGGCCCCGCGGAGCACACCCGCGGTCACAGCTTCGGGGCGAAGCTCGGCCGTACCGGCGCCCCGGCCGTTCCCTGTCCCCGGCAAACGCGCTAAGACCCGGCATTCCATGCGAAGTCTGCTGCGATGAACGAGCCTGCGGAGCCGGGCGGAGAACCGATCGAGGCGCGTCTGCGCCGGGCCCTGGGGGCCCGGTCGATCGTGCTCGTCGGCCTGATGGGGGCGGGCAAGAGCACCGTCGGACGGCGGCTGGCCCAGCGCCTCGGCCTGATCTTCAAGGACGCGGACCACGAGATCGAGGCTGCGGCAGGCCTCACCATCCCGGACATCTTCGCGATCTACGGCGAGCCGAGCTTTCGCGACGGCGAGGAGCGGGTGATCGCGCGCCTCCTGCGCGCGGGCCCGCTCGTGCTCGCCACCGGCGGCGGCGCCTTCATGCGCGACACGACCCGGGCGCGGGTCGCCGAATCCGGCGTCTCGGTCTGGCTGAAGGCCGAGCTCGACGTGCTGATGCGCCGCGTGCGCAAGCGCGGCAATCGCCCGCTCCTCGAGACCGAGGATCCCGAGGCGACGATGCGCGCCCTGATGGAGGCACGCCACCCGGTCTACGCCGAGGCCGACGTGGAGGTGGTCTCCCGGGACGTCTCCCACGACCGGGTGGTGGACGACGTGCTCGAAGCCCTCGTCGCCCATCTCGACCCGTCCGCGCCGCCCGCGGTCGCCGCGCAGTAAGTCCAGACACCGACCCAAGGCCATGTCCGACAGCCCCCTCACCGTTCATGTGCCCCTCGACGCGGGCCGCGCCTACGACATCCTGATCGGGCGCGGCCTCGTCGCGGAGGCCGGCGCGCGCGCCGCCGCGCTCGGGGCGCGCGCCGCCGGCATCGTCACCGACGAGACCGTGGCGGCCCTCTACGGCGACCGGATCCGCGGGAGCCTGGAGGCGGCGGGCCTGCGGGCCGGGCTGATCGCGGTGGCGCCGGGGGAGGCCTCGAAGTCCTACGCAGGCTACGCGGCCGTCTGCGACGGGCTGCTCGCCCTCAAGATCGAGCGCGGCGACCTCGTGGTGGCGCTCGGCGGCGGCGTGGTGGGGGACCTGGCGGGGTTCAGTGCCGCCACGCTCCGGCGCGGCGTGCGCTTCCTGCAGGTGCCGACCACCCTGCTGGCCCAGGTCGATTCCTCGGTCGGCGGCAAGACCGGGATCAATTCCCCGCTCGGCAAGAACCTCGTCGGCGCCTTCCACCAGCCGCGCCTCGTGCTCGCCGACACCGCGACCCTCGACACGCTGTCGGAGCGCGAGATGCGGGCGGGCTACGCGGAGGTGGCCAAGTACGGCCTCATCGGCGACGCCGACTTCTTCGGCTGGTGCGAGGCGAACTGGCGGGGCATCTTCTCGGGCGGGCCCGAGCGCGACGAGGCGGTGGCGATCTGCTGCCGCGCCAAGGCCGGCGTGGTGGTGCGCGACGAGCGCGAGGACGGCGAGCGCGCCCTGCTCAACCTCGGCCACACCTTCGGCCATGCCCTCGAGCGCCTGACCGGCTACGAGTCCGCCCGGCTCGTGCACGGCGAGGGCGTGGCGATCGGTCTGGCGCTGGCCTTCCGCTTCTCGGCCCGGCTCGGGCTCTGCTCCGGCCAGGAGGCGGGGCGGGTCGCCAACCACCTCGCGCTCGCCGGCCTGCCGACCCGCCTCGCCCAGGTGCCGGGCGGCTGCGGCGACGCCGACGCGCTCCTCGACGCCATGGCGCAGGACAAGAAGGTGCGCGACGGCGCCCTCACCTTCATCCTCGCCCGCGGCATCGGGCAGAGCTTCATCGCGCCCGGCATCGACGGGGCAGCGGTGCGGGCCTTCCTTGAGGACGAGCTGCGGGCGGGCTGAGCCGCCGTTAACCGCACCGGAACCGGCCGGGCGCATGCTACGAGCGATCGGGACCGTCCGCGGGAGTGGGGATTGCGCGCGCCCTCGAGACCTCACGCCGCGCTCGCGGATCTGCGCGACCTCGCGGGCAGCGACGCGCGGCTCTACAGGCTCGCGCGGCTGGCGAGCCTCTGGCTCCTGCCGCTCATGTTCGGCATCGTCCTCGTCGGCTTCGAGATGGGTCCGGTACCGGGGTCCGGCTGCGCCGCCAACGCGGTCGGCGTCGACTTCACCCAGGTCTGGGCGGCCGGTCAGGCCGCGCTGCGGGGCGGGGCCGCCGAGCCCTACGACCTGCCGCGCCACCTCCAGAACCTGCGCGAGGCCTTCGGCCCCGATTGCCGCTTCGCCTGGCACTACCCGCCGGTCTTCATGCTGCCGGCCGCCGCGGTGGCGGCGCTGCCGCCTGCGGGAGCCTTCCTGGCCTGGACGTTCGCGGGCGTCGGCCTTCTGGCCCTCGCGCTCCGGCTCGCCGGGGGCCGGGCGGCGCTCCTCGTCGGGCTCGCCCATCCGCTGGTCTTCTGCAACCTCGTCTACGGGCAGAACGGCCTCTTCACCGCGGGCCTCCTGACGCTCGGCGCGCTCCTCGTCGACCGGCGCCCGCTGGTGGCGGGGCTCTGCTTCGGCCTCGTCGCCTACAAGCCGCAACTCGCCGCGCTCGCGCCCCTGCTGCTCCTCGTCACCGGGCGCTGGCGCTGCCTCGGCGCATGCCTCGGCACCGTCCTGGCCCTCTGTCTGGCCGCGCTCCTGGCCTTCGGCAGCGCCCCTTGGCTCGGCTTCCTCGGCACGATCGGTGAGACCGACCGCATCATCCTGCGCCAAGCCGCGGCGGGGCTCGACCTCAACGCCAGCGCCTACGGGGCGGTACGGCTCGCCGGCGGGCCGTTCGCCCTGGCCTGGACGGCCCAGATCGCAGCGAGCCTCGGCGCGCTGGCGCTGGCGTGGCGGGTCTGGGCGACCTGCCCCGATCCGCGCATGCGGGCCGCGACCCTGCTCGCTGCCGCGCCGATGCTCTCGCCCTACGTGCCGGTCTACGACCTCGCGCCGGTGGTACCCGCCACGGTGCTGCTTGTCGTCGCGGCGCGTCGGGCCGGCGGCCTGCACGCCTACGAGCGTTGGTTGCTGATCGCAGCCCCCCTCACCGCCGGGCTTCGGGTCGGCGCGGAGGCGACCGGCATCTGCTTCGGGCTGATCTTCGCGCTGGCGACGCTCGCCTGCATCGCGGCCCGGGCCCTGCCGCAGCCGGCGACGCGGGGCCTCGGGGCGCTGCCCTAGGAACCCGCACAGGGCCCTCGGGCCCTCGAGGATCCCGCGACCTCAGCCCTCCGGGCCGAACGTCGCCGTCTCGACGGCGTTGAGCGCCCGCACCCGGCCGCGCGGCAACCGCGTCGCACCCGGGAAGGTGATCCGTCGCTCGGTCCCGGGCGCGAGGTGGAACCACGTGTCGTCGGGCCGCGCGCCCTCGGCCTCCACCTGCACGCCCAGCGCGTGTCGCTCGGCGCGGATCCGGATGGCGGCACCGTCCACGGCCACCGCGAGGCCGGTCTCCACGGGCTCGGGGCTGCGCCCGCCCGGGAAATGGAAGGCCTCGGCGATCACCGCGCCCGCCGGGTCGCCGAGGCTCGCGTGTCCCAGCGTATGGGCCGGCGGCCCGAACCGGTAGCTGTCGGTGGCGTCGAAGAAGCGGCCCAGCAGCTCGGCCGACGAGAGGGTCTGGGTCGAGCGGGGTGCGAGGCTGACGGCGCGCTCGGCCCCCGCCACCGCTCGGCCCGTCGCGTCCGTGAAGGCGAGGCGCAGGGTGAGCGCCCGCGCCACCGCGGTCTCGTTGTGCAGGTGCACGTGGAGCCCGTTCAGCCCCTCGTCCGAGAGCGTGACCTGAACCGGCCGGAAGGCCCGCTTCAGGGCGTACCAGCCCGATTTCGGCTCACCCCGCGCGTCCACGATGCCCCAGCCCGTGCCGGGGGCGAGGTCGCGCAGGAACCAGACGAGGCCGCCCGCGGTCGGTGAGCGCGCCCGGCGCCACTCGGCGAAGGTCGCCTCCATCACCTCGGCGACGGCGGCGCGGCCGAGCGCGCGGTAGCGCTCCGGGTCGGCGCGGCGAAGGGCTGCCGGATCGACGCCGTAGAGCAGGCCGGCATAGTGGTCGCGCACCTGCTCGAAATCCCAGTCCGCCCCCCGGTCGCGCGGGATGCCGGCGCTCCAGCGCGGCGATTCCGGGTCGCCGAGCCCCATCGCGGCCAGGCTCGCCTCCTCGGGCAGGTTGGCGAAGGCGAGGCACTCGGTGGCGAAGCCGACCTCGGCCCGGCGGGCGTCCTCAAGGGGGCGGCGATAGGCGCCGACCCCGTAATAGTGCGTCACGCCGGCCGCCGTGGAGAAAGGCAGGTCGCCGCCCGAGGGCGAGTTCGGCACCACGGCGAGATCCGGGCGGCGGGAGGCCGCGAGCGCGGGCAGTCGCTCGCCCGCGAAGGCGTCCGCCCAGACGGACCGAGGCGCGCCCAGCATCGCCGCCTGCTGCCAGACCTCGCTGCCGCCGGAGAGCGCGCAGAGCGCGGGCGAGAGCTGGGTGCGGTCGAGGAGGTCGGCGATCTCCGCTTCCAGCTCGGCCCGGAAGGCGGGGTCGTCGTGCGGGTAGTCGAAATTGGCGAGCATCAGGTCTTGGAAGACCAGGATGCCCAGCTCGTCGCAGAGGTCGTGGAAGGCTTGCGATCCGTAGAGCGTGATGCCGGGGACCCGCAGCATGTTCATCCCGGCCTCGCGGGCGAGGTCGAGGAGCGGGCGCGTGTCCTCCCGAGCACCCCCCAAGCCGACGAGGTCGGGTGGCGTCCAGTTGGCGCCGCGGCAGAAGACCGGGACGCCGTTCACCGCGAGGCTCAAGCCCTCCTCGAAGGGGCGGGTCGGCGTGAGCGTGCGGAAGCCCGTGCGGCCGAGATCGTGGGTGCGCCCGTCGAGACCGACCGCGACCGCGTGCAGGCGCGGTTCGCCATGGGTGTGGGGCCACCAGGGCGCGATGCCGGGGAGGTCCAGCGCGCCCTCGAACAGGTCCGGCCCCGTCCGCGCCAACACCACGGAGCGGCCGTCGCAGCGGAGAACCGCCCGCTCCACCGGGCCCGCGACCCGGAGCCGGGCGACGAGCCGCCCGGTCCCCCCGTCGAGGCGGGCGGTGAGATCGGCCGCGATCAGATCCGGCATGCCCTCCGGCAGCGGCGTCAGGGTGATCGGGCGGTAGGGGCCGACGAGGTCGATCTCCGGGCACCAGCCCGGCATGAAGCCGAGGAGGCTCGTGCGCGCGTGGCGCAGCGAGCCCGGCGTCGCGAGGCGGGGCCGCCAGCGCCCGCGCTTGGCCGGCCGGTCGAGGGCGGTCTTCAGCGAGCGGAAGCAGAGGACGAGATCGTTCGTGCCCACGAGATCCACCGCGACCGCGTGGGCGCGGAACATCGAGCGGCTGTCGAGGATCGGCGCCCCGTTGAGCCAGACCTCGCAGAGGGTCGCCAGCCCCTCGAAGGCGAGGCGCGCCCGGCCGGTGCCCGGAAAGCTCGTGCGGTACCAGACGTCGCGGTCGTGGATCGGCTCCGGCTCCGGCTCGGACCAGAGGCCCGCGTCGCGCAGCGCCGCCGCGGCGGTGCCGGGGACGCAGGCCGAGATCCAGCCGTCGAGCCCGGCGAGATCGCCCGGCCCCGCGCAGGCGCCGGGCGGGGTCGTCACGAGCTGCCAGGGGCCGCCGACGGGCAGCGGCGGGACGCCGTCGACGGCGCGGATGCGGGCCATGCTGGGTCTCGGAGGGGATCGATCACACCGTATCCGGGTGATCTGTTCGGGTCGGGCGAGCGCCCCCTCTCCCCGCGCACGGGGAGAGGGGATGCGCGTCGAGCGGACGTCGTTGCCCTCAGCCCAGCGCCCGGTCGAGTTCCGCGAACACCGCCTCGTACTGCGCCGCCGCCTTGTCGAGGCGCGCGGCGAGCCCCTGCGCGCTGCGGCGGTGGAAGGCGCGGGCGAGCTGGAACTGGAAGGTCTTGGCCTCCTGCGCCAGCCCCTCCGCCGCCGCGGCCGCCGCGGAGAGATCGGCCGCGCCATGCCCGTCGAGCCAGCGCAGATGGCTGCCGAGCAGCTCGAAATTCGCCCCGAGCTGACGCGTCGTATTGAAGGCGTAGGCGTGGAACACGCCCAGCGAGCGCCCGACCAGCGCGTCCGCCGCCGTCGCGAGCGCCGCCTGGAAGGCCAGCACCGGGCTCTTCGCGGGCGCCCGCGCGCGGTGGCGCCGCAGCAGGTCGAGGGCAGCGGTCGGAAGTTCCGCCTCCGGCAAGGGAGCCGCGCCCGCCTTCACGAACTCGGCGTAGGGCGGCAGCTCACTGGGCCCGAAGATGCCGTCGTAATCGGCGCCCGAGAGCGTGAAGCGGCCGGCATTGTGCAGGTAGTCGAGCGTCCTGGCCGCCGGATCGAGCGCCAGGATGCCGATCGTGGTCTTGGCGTGAGAGCGACCGTAGGTCGTGCCGGCGGTGTCCGGCAGGTAGAGCGCATCGACCTCGACCAGCACGGGGCAGCCCCGCGCGGCCTGGACCAGCGCGTGCCGCTCCAGCCCGTCGTAGACGGCGAGTTCGAGGATCTCCAGCCCGTAGAGCCGATCGATGTCGGCGGAAGGCGGCTTGAAGAAGGTGAACTGGTCGCCCTCGAAATCCTGCCGCAGGGTGAAGCCCAGCAGCGCCTCCGGCACGAGGCCGCGCCCGTGCAGCAGCTCGATCCAGAGATCGACGTAGCAGTTCGTCTCCGGCCAGTGCCGGTCGGCGGCGTGCAGCGGGTGCGCGATGTAGGCCGGAGCCGGGGCGGGCTCCGTCCGCGAGAGGTCGAGGGCGGCGCTCACCGGCTTCAGCCCCAGAGCACCCGGCGCACGCCCTCCGGCCAGGCGGCGAGGTCGAGGCCGTGGTGGCGCAGCAGCGCCAGGGTGATGCGCTCCAGCCCGAACCCGACGCAGGCCGTGTGGGCGACCTCGCCATCCGCCTGCACGAGGTCCCAGGTCGTGCCGAAATGGTCCTGGTGGTAGTTGAAGCTGAGGCAGGCGGTCGGCTTCTCGACGCTGTTGACCGGCACGTTCAGCTCGAACTTCAGGCCCTGCGCCCGCTGGTTGTTGGCGAGCATGCGGCCGGCGCGGCCGAAGAACGGGTCGTTGGCGGCGTCGATCGCGAGCGGCAGCGCGAGGTCGCGGATCATCTGGGTGCCGCGCTCCAGCCAGCTCTCGCGGAAGGCCAGCACCTGGTCGGGGCTTCCCATGCGCACGTACTCGCGCATCCGGAAGAGCTGCATCCGGGTCGGCTCCAGCGAGGGCTCGCGCCGGAAGCAGTAGGATTGCAGGTCGAACAGCCGGCCCTCCGCGGGGAGCGGGCCGCGCGCGGCGGCGACCGGATAGAGCGGGTAGCAGGCGGCCGGGGTGAGCACGATATCGGTGGCCCGCTGGCCCGCCGTCCAGTCCTCACCCGCCTCGACGCAGGCCAGGAGCTTGGCGTGCTCGCCCTCGTGCCCGCAGAAGCTGTGCACGGTGCCGGCGAGGTTCGGGAAGCCCTTGAGGTAGCCGGAGCGCTCGAAGGCCGGCCGGCTCATGCCGGGGGGAAAGCGCAGCACCTCGGCGTTGTCGGCCGCACCCAGCCGGCCGATCAGCCGGTCGAGGGCCTCGACCACGCTCTCGAAGGCGCCGCTGCGGCCGTAGAGGCCGTCGACGCCGGTGCGGACCAGGAGACCCTGATCGAAGAGCCGGTCGAGGAAGGTCGGCTCGGCGAGGCCGTCGTCGTCGAGGGGCTCGCAGAAGGTCGGGGCGGGGGATAGCGATTCCATCACGCGCTCATGAGCTGGCCGGAGCTCTTCTGCACGAGCAGGAGCTTGGCGGTGTTGGCGAGGATGCGGTCGTTGCCGATCATGAGCGGCGCCGAGAGGACGTCGCGCAAGGGGCGGCCGAGGCTGAAGGGTGTGCCGTTCTTGTACCCGGCGAGCCCGACGATCCCGAGCGCGCGCTGGACGATGTCGACCGCCATGTCGGAGGCGGTGGTCTTCAGGTTGTTGAGCATCACCGAGAAGGCGAGCGAGTCGAGGAGGTCGGCGTTGCCCTGCGCGTCCTCGAAGCGGCGGAGCGCCGAGACCAGCGTCGCCTTCATCGCCTGGAGGGCGTTGGAGAGTTCGGCGAGCCTGAGCGCGGTCGGCGGCACCTGGCCCTGGCGCTTGCGCGCCTCGGCCTGCACGAAGACGCGGGCGCGATCGACCGCGAAGCTCGCGATGCCGAACCACACGCTGCTCCAGAGCAGGTGCGAGGCGGCCAGCATCGACTGCGCGGCGATCTCCGCGAAGGGTTTCGGCAGGATCTGCTCGACGGGCACGCCGCGCGCCTCCAGCCGGAAGCCGTCGCTGCAGGTGCCCCGCATGCCCAGCGTGTCCCAGGTGCTCGTCCGCTCCAGGGTGATCTGGTCGCTGAGCAGCGCCACCAGCACCTGGTCGGAGGTGGCAGCCTCGGCGTTGCGCCGGGCGGTGGCGAGGATCAGGTCGGCCTGCGCCCCGTAGGAGATCACGGAGGCGTCCTTGGCCAGAGCGAACACCCCGTCCTCCGCCTCGACGGCGCAGAGGCTGTTGCGCAGGTCGCCGCCGATGCCGGCCTCCGTGGTGGAGGAGGCGACGAGGAGCTGCTCCGAGGCGATACGCTCCATCAGGCGGCAGTGCCACGCGCTGTCGAGCCCGTGGCTGACGAGGCTCGACACCTTGATGTGGTGCATGGCGAAGACCATGGCGGCCGCGCTGCAGGCTTGGCCGAGCGCGTAGCAGCCCTCCGCGATGTCCGTGAGGCCCGCGCCCTCGCCGCCGAACTGCCGCGGGATCTGGAGGCCCAGAAGGCGCTCGGCCTTCAGGGCGGCGACCGCTTCCGCGGGGAAGCGGCCTTCGCGGTCCACCGCGTCGGCGTGGAGCGCCGCCACCGAGGCGGCGCGTGCGAAGCGCTCGGCCAGCATGGTCAGGCGGCTTCCGCCTGGACCAGGCCGGAGACGGTCTCGCGGATGCTGCGGATCGTCGAGAACGACTTGCGGCTGAGGAGGTGGTCGGGGAACTCGACGTCGAAATGCTCCTCGAGCGCCAGCATGAGCTGCACTGAGCCGAAGGAGTCGAGACCCTTGTCGAACAGGTTGTCGTCCTCCGCGATCTCCGCGGCGATCGGAGCCAAAGCCTCGTTCCGCGCGAGAATATTACGGATGTCTTCCAGCGAAACCATCAAGAGCCCCTATGAATTTGCCTTTTGTACGGTAGATCTCGGACACGAAGAAAGTCAAACCCGTTCCGGATCCGTGGTAAATCAGAAACCAACCGGCCGGCGACGGCGGCGGGGCCGGGGATTTACACCCTGTTACGGCATCGCCCCTGCACGCCGGGATCGCGGGGTCGCTCGCCGGTCCCGTGGTCGAACGGGAACACACCACGATGGAACAGAGAGCGGACAGGGCAGCCGAGCCGGCGTCCCGTTTCGAAACGCTCGACGCGTTGCGGGGCGTCTGCGCGCTGGCGGTCGCCTTCTTCCACATGCCGTTCGCGCACCCGTTGCGGGAAGCGCCGCGCTTCGACAACGTGCAGTTCTGTGTCGACGTCTTCTTCGTCCTGTCGGGCTTCGTGCTGCTGCACGCCTACGGAGCGCGGCTGGGAAGCCCGACCCAGGGCCTGCGCTTCGCGCTGGCCCGCTTCGGCCGCCTGTGGCCGCTGCACGCCGCGACGCTCGGGCTTCTGATCTCGCTCGAGGCGGCGCGCCTCCTCTACCTCGCCGGCCATCCGGGCACGCCCGTGGTCACGCCGCCCTTCGGCCCAGCGCACCGGCCGGTCGAGGTGCTCACCCACCTGCTGTTCCTGCAGGACTTCATCACCTTCGGCGAGTTCAGCTGGAACGTTCCGGCCTGGAGCATCGCGGTCGAGTTCTACGCCTCGCTGGTGCTCGCCGGCACCGTGATGCTGGCGGGGCCGCGGGCGCGCTGGGTCTTCGCGGGTCTCGCCCTGCTCGCCGCCCTCGCCCTCCACGCGGTCAGCCCCCGGACCCTGTTCGCGATAGAGGATTGGGGCATCCTGCGCTGCCTGTTCGACCTCTTCGTCGGCTGTCTCGCCTACTGCCTGCGCGACGCCGCGCGCGCGCCGGACGGCGGCGCGGGCTGGGCCGAGGCCGGGGCGATCGGCCTCCTCGTCGCGATCCCGGCCCTGGTGCCGCCGGGGGACTGGGCCTACGGCGCGCCCGTGGCCTTCGGCGCCGCGATCGCCGTCCTGTCACACGGGCGCGGCCCCGTCTCGGCCGCGGCCCGGCGCGGGCTGCCGCAGGCGCTCGGCCGCTGGTCCTTCTCGGTCTACCTGCTCCATCTCCCGGTGATCCAGGTGTTCCTGGCCGGCTTGCACTACGCGGTGCCGCGCGTCGGGAGCCTGCCGCCCGGCAGCGAGACCGGGAGCGTGGATCTCGGCGGGCCGGCCCTGAACCTCGCGACGGCCCTCGCCCTCGTCGCCGCCGCCGTCGTCCTGGCGGGGCTGAGCCACCGGCTCGTCGAGCGGCCGACGCTCGCGTGGTTCGGGGCGCTCGACCGGTGGCTGTTCGGGCCGCGGCCGACGCCGGGCCCGAGTGCCGCCGTGTGTCAGATTGAGAAGACGCCGTGGCGGCCGGCCGGTGGGGATTGGTCACCACTCGGACAGTATTTCTGGCCCCGAGCAGTGTTGCGTCGGCCGGAGTGACGTCGTGGAGCAGGTGCGGGCTTTGCCGCCGGCCGGATCGGTCTCGGGTCCCCGCCTCGCCGGGGGCACGGCGGTCGGCCCGTCCAGCGGCACGCTCGCGGACCTGTGGGGCTCGGCACGGCGGCGCTGGTCTTGGATCGCGGCGGGCGCGCTGCTGGCAGCCTGCCTCGGCGCGCTCTTCGCCCTGCGCCAGTCACCGAGCTACCGGGCGAGCGTCGAGATCCTGATCGACCCGCAGGCGCTGCAGATCGTGGGGCGCGGCCTCTCCAGGCCGGACACGCCGCCGCAGCTCGACTTCGCCAATCTCGAGAGCCAGTCGCTGATCCTGCTCTCCGCCAAGGTGCTGGAGCGCGTGGTCGCGCAGTTGAACCTCGGCGAGGATCCGGTCCTGACCCGCGGGGCCAAGCCCGGCGCCGACCGGGCCGGCCTGGCGCTCGAGGCCCTGCGCAAGCGCCTCATCGTGCGCCGGGTCGAGACCTCGCTGATCTTCCAGCTCACCGCGACCTACCCGGAGCCGCGCCGGGCCGCCGAGATCGCCAACACGATCGCGGCCGTCTATTTCGAGGTCTCGGCCGGCGACCGGCTCGCCGCGGTCCGGCGCGCCAACGAGACCCTGCTGACCCAGCTCAACGACCTGCGCGGCCAGCTCGACCGGGCCGACCTCGCGGTCGAGCGCTACCGGGCCGACAAGGGGCTGATCGGCTCGGGCGAGTCGGGCCTCCTCGTCTCGCAGCAGCTGCGCGACCTCTACGGGCAGATCACCACCGCGGAGGCCGAACTCGCCCGGCTCTCGGGCCGGCGCGAGAAGGCCAAGGCCTGGGCCGCGGCCGACGGCCCGCCCGCGACGCCGGAGGCGGGCGCCTCCGCGGTGATGATCTCGCTGCGCGCGCAGCACGCCCAGAGCACGCAGGAGATCGCCCAGCTCTCGCGCAGCCTCGGCCAGAACCACCCGCAGATGATCGCCCTCGCCGCCCAGCGCGCCGCGACCGTCCGGCTGATCGCCGCGGAGGCCGACCGCATCCGCCGCACCATCGACGAGGACGTGCGCCGCGCCGAGGAGGGCCTGAAGCACCTGCGCAAGCGGGCCGAGGCACTCGTCACCTCGCAGACCAGCAGCAACGAGGAGGGCATCCGCCTGCGCCAGCTCGAGAGCGAGGCCGAGGCGATCCGGCGGACCTACAACCTCGTGCTCGGCCGCACCAAGGACCTCGAGCAGCAGGAGATGATCAACCCGAGCAACTCGCAGATCGTCTCCAGGGCCGTGCCGCCGCTGAAGCCCTCGGACACGCCGATGCCGATCGTCGCGGCCGCCGGCGCCCTGCTCGGCGCGGTGCTCGGGCTCGCCGCCGGCTTCCTGTTCGACCTCTGGCGCGGGACCTTCGCCTCGGCCGCCGCCCTCACCGCCTCCGGGCTGCCGGTCTGGGCGCGGCTGCCGGTGCCGCGCCGCGCCGGGCAGGACGGCCCCGACGCCGACCAGGCCCTCGTGGCGGTGGCCCGCGAGCTGCGCGACCGCCTCGCCGCCCGGCCGGGGGCGACGATCACCGTGGCCTCGGAAGGGCTGGGCGCGGAGCGCCTGCGCACCGCCCACGTCCTGACCGAACTGCTGATCCGCCTGGGCGCGCCGACGCGCCTCGTCCCCGGGACGCTGCGCCCGCAGCGGAGCGCGACCGAGCCCGCCCCCCGCCTGTCGCCGGCCCGCCAGCTCCCCCTGCACCAGCCCGCCGCGCGGCCGGAGCTGATCGTGACGGAGCGCGACGTCACCGACGGCGAGAGCTGGCTCGCGATCCCCGAGACCTCGGACGCGATCGTCCTCGTGATCGCCCCGGGCCGGACCACGCGCGGCCGCCTGGCGCGACTGATCGAGATCCTGGACGGGACCGGCGGCTTCCGCCGCGCGGGCCTCATCGGGATCGTCGCGGTCCAGCCGGGGCGCGCGCCGCTCGCGCGCCGCGCGGTGCCCCGGGGCGCCGCCGTGGCGGTGAGGCCGGCGTGAGCGCCGTGGACGGGCGCGCGCCCTACCAGTCCGGCGCAGCCCTGTGCGCGCTGATGGGCGCGCTCCTCTTCAATGCCGGGCTCTGCTTCCTGAACACGATGGGCCTGCCGGTCACGGGCGGCACCGTCGCCGGCGCCGAGGCCTGCATCGTGATGCTGGCGCTGGCCTTCGCGCTCGACGCGCGCGCGGGCCCCTGGCTGGTGATCGCGGTGCTCGCCGCCTACGCGATCCTGCTCCTGGTGCTGCGGGGCTCGACCGATCCGAAGATGATCCGCGACCTGCTCATCCCGGTCGCCTTCTACAATCTCGGCCTGCGCGCGCCCGACATCCGCGACGCGGACCGCGCGGCGCTCGCCGCCGGCCTCATCGTGGTGGCGATGGGCCTGTTCGAGTACGCGGCGCTGCCGCTCTACGAGCAGTTCTTCAACATCGTGCGCTACTACATCGCCCGCGGCAGCATGTCGGCCGCCGAGATCAACGGCCTCACCGGCTCGCTCTTCGTGAGCGGCGTGCGGCCGGATGCGCGCACGATCCTGCCCTTCCTCGGGCCGCACCGGGTCTCCTCGGTGTTCCTCGAACCGGTCTCGGCGGGCAATTTCGGCGCGATCCTGTTCGCCTGGGGCCTCTACCGGCCGGGGATGCGGGGCCGGGGCTGGCTCTTCGCCTGCGCGGCCCTCACCATCATCCTGGCGGACGCGCGCTTCGGCGCCGTCGTCTGCGTGGCGATCGCCGCCGCGCTCCTGGCCGCACACCGGCTGCCGCGCCTGCTCTGGTTCGCCCTGCCCTGCGCCATCCTGCTGGCGCTCGCGGTCTGCGGCTTCGAGAGCACGGCCTCGGACCGGAGCAACAACTTCGTCGGGCGCCTGCTGGTCGCGGCCGAGATCGTCACCGCGCTGCCGCTCGAAGGCGTGCTGGGGATCAGCGCCGAGAAGGTCTTCGTCTCGGACGCGGGCTACGCCTACGTGCTGCTCCAGATCGGGCTCGTGGGCGGGCTGGCGGCTTGGCTGCTCTTCGTGCTGATGCCCGCCGGCAACGCGGATGCGTGGCGGCTGCGCTGCGCGGTGGCGGCCTACATCTGCCTGCTGCTCGTCATCAGCGACTCGCCCTTCTCGATCAAGACCGCCGCCCTGCTCTGGTTCCTGCTCGGCGCCGCCGACGGCGCGCGCGCGGATCCGGCCGCCGGCGCGGACGCGACGGCGGACACGGGTTCCGGCGCGGGCCGGGCCGCCGACCTCCGATCGGCCGAGCCGGCCGGCATCCTGGGAATGGCCCGATGAGCGACAGAGCGAACAATTCCGGTGCGCTGCGCCGGATCGCGGCGCTCGCCGTATCTACGCCTACCCGATCCAGCAGGTCGTGCTCGGGCCGACGCCCGGCGCGCATCCGCTGGTCCAGGCCCTCGCGAGCGCCCTCCTGGTGATCGGGCCGGCAGCCCTGTCCTGGCAGCTGATCGAGAAGCCGGCCCTGAACCTCAAGGCGCGGCGCCTGCTCGCGCCGGACACCGCACGCCTGCCGGGCTAAGCCCAGTCGAAGGGCCGAGTTCGGCGGACGGACTCGGGACCCGAGGCCGGAGGTCGTTCCGGTCGGCACCGGGGCCTTGCGGACTCGACCCTGACCCCGCGCCGCCTGCGGCAGCCCCTGGGCGTGGGGCTCCCGGCGACGCCGGCCCAACGAACGGAAAAACGCCGCATCGCGGGGCACGGACCCCGGCGATGCAGCGCAGCGATGCGCGACGGCGAGGCGGAGCCGGCCACCCGGCCCCGTACGGGACTTCGCGGCCAGCCTCAGGCGCGGGCGCGTCCGAGGCCGATGCCGTCCATCGCGGCCTGCTCGCGGGCGGCCTCGGCGGCGCGCTCGGCGGAGCGCTCGCGGTCGTCCAGGATCTCGACCTTCTTCAGGTCCTCGAAGGCCTCGCCGAGCTCGGCCTTGGCCTCGGCGAGCTGGTCCTCCAGCGCGGCGGCCGACTGGCGCATGTTGTCCCGGCGGCCGGCGGCGGCGCGGGCATAGGTCGGGTAGGCGAAGTGGGCGGTGTCGGAGATGCCGGCACGGGCCTCCTCCTGGGCGATCTCCCGGTCGAGCTCCTGGGCCATGCGCAGGAAGTCGGCCATCATCATCTCGATCTGCGTCACACGGCGGCGCTTCTCATCGACCTGGAAGCGGCGCAGGCGGATCAGCGTGTCACGCGATTTCATGGGGGGACGCTCACTCCACGCTTCGACGGAGGCCCCAACCGGTCATCCCGGAACGCGCCTCTCACCCCGCCCCCACGATCTGGGCGAGACGTGCGTAACCTTCACCGATGGACGTTGCTTCTTCCTTACCCTGTCCCAGAAAAGCCTCGATATCCGGCATCAGCGCCACCGCCTCGTCGACCTCGGCCGAGGAGCCGGCGCGGTAGGCGCCGAGGCGGATCAGCTCCTCCATGTCGCTGTAGGTGGCCAGCACCCGCCGCGCCCGGCGCACCACGGGGAGGAAGGCTGGGTCGCAGGAGCGCGGCATGGTGCGCGAGACCGAGCGCAGCACGTTGATCGCCGGGTAGCGCCCGCGCTCGGCAATGGCGCGCTCCATCACGATGTGCCCGTCGAGGATGCCGCGCACCGCGTCCGCCACCGGCTCGTTGTGGTCGTCGCCCTCGACCAGCACCGTGAACAGCGCCGAGATGGTCCCCTCCCCCACCCCGGGCCCGGCCCGCTCGAGCAGGCGCGGCAACTCGCTGAACACGGTCGGCGTGTAGCCCTTGGCGGTCGGCGGCTCGCCGGCGGCGAGCCCGATGTCGCGCTGGGCCATGGCGAAGCGGGTGATCGAGTCGATCATGCAGAGCACCCGCGCGCCCTGGTCGCGGAAGTGCTCGGCCACAGAGAGGGTGACGTAGGCGGCGTTGCGGCGCATCAGGGCCGGCTCGTCGGAGGTCGCCACCACCACGACCGAGCGGGCAAGGCCCGCCGCACCCAGGTCGTCCTGCAGGAACTCCTGCACCTCGCGGCCGCGCTCGCCGACGAGGCCGATCACCGCCACGTCCGCGGCGGTGTAGCGGGCGAGCATCGAGAGCAGCACCGACTTGCCCACGCCCGAGCCGGCGAAGATGCCCATGCGCTGGCCGGCGCACATGGTGAGGAACGTGTTGATGCAGCGCACGCCGAGATCGAGCGGCGTGCCGACCCGGCGCCGCGCGTGGGCCGGGGGCGGGTCGGCCCGCAAGGGGTAGATCTCGGGCCCCTGCGGCAGCGGCCCGAGCCCATCGACCGGGCGCCCGAGCGCGTCGATCACCCGGCCGAGCCAGCCCTGGGACGGCCGCACCGCGCCCGCCGCCTCGTCGCGCACGAAAGCCGGGCAGCCCCGGCGCACGCCCTCCAGCGAGCCGAACGGCATGGCGAGCGCCCGCTCGCCCTGGAAGCCGATCACCTCGCAGGGGATGAGGCCCGCCACCCCCTCGACGTCGAGCCGCCCACCCAGCCGCATCGCCGAGACCGGCCCCGCCACCTCGACGAGAAGCCCCCGGATCGCCACGACGCGCCCGTAGGTCTCGACCGTCTCGACCCGCTCCAGCGCGGCCCGCAGGGTCGCGAGCGAGGGCGGCGTGGGCTTGGCCGGAGGATTCTGCGACACCCGCTCGCCCCTCAACGCTTCGTTTACCTCCCTCCTTAACACTGCGCTCATCGGGCTTGTAGCGACCCGTACCCGCGATGCCGGGCAGGAGCCTCCACGGGCTCCCGCCCGACAAGGCGCGCCGGCGTGACCGGCGCGCAACAGGGCTCACGGATCCGTTGCGGGCGAGGCACTTGGGCAGGGGATCGAGCGTTCGGTACGCGCGGCGTTGGGGGTCCTGTGAGAACAGACCGTCAACGACTCAGGTTCGGGCCTGGGCGAGATGCGAACGGACCGCTTGCAACCCGGAATCAGGTTTTGTTAACGATTAACGCATAGCGTCGTACGTCAATGTCGTGGCAACGCTCTTCCACAGGACCGTGGGAGAGCGCGGCGGGGACGTGTCCGTACGATGATGCGGCCGGCGGGGCTGGGGACCGACGATGCGGGTACTTCTGATCGAGGACGACAGCGCCACGGCGCAGAGCATCGAGCTGATGCTCAAGTCCGAGAACTTCAACACCTACACCACCGATCTCGGTGAGGAGGGCGTCGATCTCGGCAAGCTCTACGATTACGACATCATCCTGCTCGACCTGAACCTGCCCGACATGTCGGGCTACGAGGTTCTGCGGTCGCTTCGCGTCGCCAAGGTGAAGACGCCGATCCTGATCCTGTCGGGCATGGCCGGCATCGAGGACAAGGTGAAGGGCCTCGGCTTCGGCGCCGACGACTACCTCACCAAGCCCTTCCACAAGGACGAGCTGGTCGCCCGCATCCACGCGATCGTGCGCCGCTCGAAGGGCCACGCCCAGTCGGTGATCACCACGGGCGACCTCGTGGTGAACCTCGACCAGAAGACCGTCGAGGTCGGCGGCGCCCGCGTGCACCTCACCGGCAAGGAGTACCAGATGCTGGAACTCCTCTCGCTGCGGAAGGGCACCACGCTGACCAAGGAGATGTTCCTCAACCATCTCTACGGCGGCATGGACGAGCCCGAGCTGAAGATCATCGACGTGTTCATCTGCAAGCTGCGCAAGAAGCTCGCCAACGCCAGCCAGGGCCGCAACTACATCGAGACCGTCTGGGGCCGCGGCTACGTGCTGCGCGAGCCGAACGAGGTCGAGGAGCGCATCGCGGTCTGACGCCCCCCATCGCCGATCCCCGCACCACCCCGCCGGTGCGGAACAGGGCCTGCCGCCGCGGTTTCCCCGCGCCGGCGGGCCCTTTCGTTTTCCGGCCCCCTCCCCTGCCGGCCACGGGGCCGGCCCTCGGGTTCTCGCCTGCTCACCGGGAGGCCGGCGGCAATCCTCGGGTCGGACCCGAACCGCGCCGTGCCCCCTCTCCCGCACGGGAGAGGGAGCCCGCGCCCTGTACCGGTCTCCTCTGCGTTCGGCGGAAGCCCCCGAAGGCAAGACGGACGGGCCCGGTCGCCTGGACCGGACCCGCCCTCAAGATGTTCGCCCGCGCCGATCCCGCGCTCAGGCCGCGGTGACCTCGACACGGATGTTGCCGCGGGTGGCGTGCGAGTAGGGGCAGACCACGTCGGCGCGCCGGACGATGTCCTCGGCCTGGGCCCGCTCGATGCCCGGCAGGGTCGCCCGGAGGGCGACGGTGAGGCCGAAGCCGGTGCCGTCCTCGCGCTTGCCGATGCCGACATCGGCCTCGACCTTCGCGTCCTCCGGGATCTTCACCTTGTCCTGCGCGGCCACGAACTTGATCGCGCCGAGGAAGCAGGCGGCGTAGCCGGCCGCGAAGAGCTGCTCGGGATTGGTGCCGGCACCGCCGTTGCCGCCGAGCTCCTTCGGGGTGGCGAGGCCGACGCTCAGCCGCTCGTCGTTCGAGGCGGCGGATCCCTCGCGGCCGCCGGTCGCGTGGGCATGGGCGGTGTAGAGTGCCTGCATGGTGTTCTCCTCTGGAACTCGTTCCGGTGGTCGCGAAACCCGTCTGTGGAACCTCAGGGTTCCTGCCGGTCGCCAAACCCGGTTGCGCACAACCCTTATGCCCAGCCCTGCCGCGACGCTCAATTGCGCGCAATCGATAGGTGCGTTGCGGCAAATTCATTGTGCGCGAACGATCTTCTGTCTACGATGCGGGTTTCATACTTGCGATGCGCGGTGCGGCTCGGGCGAGCCGGACGGGAGTTGAGTTTCATGCCAAGCCGACCAGACGCCCAGGCCCGCGCGCCGCGCAAGACCGACGGCGACGTCCCGCCCGCCCGCGCGATCGACCCGGCCGACCCGCAGCTCCTCGACAACCAGCTCTGCTTCGCCGTCTACGCGGCGGCCCACGCCTTCGGGCGCGCCTACCGCACCCTGCTGGGCCAGCACGACCTGACCTACCCGCAATACCTGGTCCTGCTGGTGCTGTGGGAGGAGGAGGGGTTGACCGTGAAGGAGATCGGCAACCGCCTGTTCCTCGATTCGGGCACCCTGACGCCCCTCCTCAAGCGGCTGGAGGCGTCGGGCCGGGTGCGCCGCGCCCGCGACCGGGTGGACGAGCGGCAGGTCAGCATCTTCCTGACGCCCGAGGGGCGCGCGCTGCGCGAGGAACTCGCCTGCGTCCCGAACCGGGCCGGCGGCATGACGGGCCTCGACATGGAGGGGCGCCGGGCACTCCTCGACAACCTCGTCACCCTGCGCAACGGGCTGCACGGGGGCGTGCCCTGCTGAGGCGCGGATACGAAATGGCCGCCCCCGCCGATGCGGGAGCGGCCCGGACGGACCGGAATGCCGGTCCGCTGTTCGCTCAGCTCTTGGACTTGAGGTAGGCGATCACGTCGTCGAGCTTCTTCTCGTCCTTCAGGCCCGGGTAGACCATCTTGTTGCCCGGCACCTTGGCCTTCGGGTCCTTCAGCCACTCCTTGAGGTTGGCCTCGTCCCAGGTCAGGCCCGAATTCTTCAGCGCGGCCGAGTAGTTGTAGCCCTCGTAGGTGCCCGCCTTGCGGCCGACGACGCCCTTCAGGTCCGGCCCGACGCCGTTCTTCTCGAAGTTGTGGCAGGCCTTGCAGGGCGCGAACGCCTTCTCGCCGGCCGCGGCATCGCCCTCGGCCTGTGCGGCGACGGGCAGGAGCAGCGCGAGCGCGGCGCCGAGGATCATGTGACGCATTCGTTTTTCCTCCTTTGGGCGGGTCAACGCCGCCTGCGGTTATGGCAGAGCTTGAGCCCTTAGAACAGGTCAAGACTAGACTGCTTGGCATCTAGGGCGCGTGCGGGCGGGACAAGGCTCCGGCCGCCCGGCCCGCCTGCCGGACCGTACGATGCCGCACGCGGCGCACCCGATGGGCGGCGCCCGTGGATGGCGGCGCGCGGATCCGCTAACATCGCCGCCAAACCGCCGGCCGGTCCCCTGCGGCGCCATCGGGCGCCGGGCGGGTGCGGGACCGGGACGAGACGCCAGAGGACGCCAACGCCATGTCGATCCGCTTTCCGGACCCGGATCCCGAGATCCTCGCCCGCCGCGAGGCCATCCTCGCGGGCCTGCGCCCCCTGGTCGGGCCGGAGGCCCTCGTCACCAGCGAGGACGAGCGCCGCGCCTTCGAGACGGACGGGCTCACTGCCTACCGCAAGATGCCGCTGGCCGTGGTGCTGCCCTCCACCACCGAGGAGGTCTCGGCCGTGATGGCCTACTGCCACGCCAACGGCGTGCGGGTGGTGCCGCGCGGCGCCGGCACCTCGCTCGCGGGCGGCGCGATCGCGCAGGAGGACGCGATCATTCTCGGGGTCGCCAAGATGACCCGCGTGCTCGACCTCGATTTCGCCAACCGCACGGCGCGGGTGCAGAGCGGCATCACGAACCTCGCCATCTCGGGCGCCGTCAGCCACGAGGGCTTCTTCTACGCGCCCGACCCGTCGAGCCAGCTCGCCTGCACCATCGCGGGCAACATCGCGATGAATTCCGGCGGCGCCCACTGCCTCAAATACGGGGTCACCACCAACAACCTGATGGGCGTGACGCTGGTGATGAACGACGGCACCGTGGTGGAGGTCGGCGGCGACCACCTCGACAGCCCCGGCTACGACCTGCTCGGCCTCGTCTGCGGTTCGGAGGGGCAGCTCGGCATCGTCACCGAGGCCACGGTGCGGATCCTGCGGGCGGCGGAAGGCGCGCGGCCCGCCCTCGTCGGCTTCTCGCGGGTGGAGGATGCGGGCGACTGCGTGGCGGCGATCATCGCGGCCGGCATCATCCCGGTCGCGATCGAGTACATGGACCGCGAGGCGATCCTGATCACCGAGGATTTCGCCCAGGCCGGCTATCCGCGCGACGCCGAGGCGATGCTGATCATCGAGGTCGAGGGCTCGGACGCCGAGTGCGAGGCGATGCTCGCCCGCATCGCGGCGATCGCGCAGGATTTCCGCCCGACCAGCCTCCGGGTCTCGAAGTCGGAAGCCGAATCGGCCGCGATCTGGAAGGGGCGCAAGTCCGCCTTCGGGGCGACCGGGCGGATCTCCGACTACATCTGCATGGACGGCACCATCCCCACCGGCCAGCTCGGGCCCGTGCTGGAGCGCATCGGCGCGATCTGCGCCGAGAAGGGGCTTCGCGTCGCCAACGTCTTCCACGCGGGCGACGGCAACCTGCACCCGCTGATCCTGTTCGACATCAACAAGCCGGGCGAGCTGCAGAAGGCGGAGGCCGCCGGCGACGAGATCCTGAAGCTCTGCGTCGAGGCCGGCGGCTGCCTGACCGGCGAGCACGGCGTCGGCATCGAGAAGCGCGAGCTGATGCGCTTCCAGTACAACCAGGCGGATCTCGAGCAGCAGATGCGGGTGCGCAACGTCTTCGACCCACGCTGGCTGATGAACCCCGCCAAGGTGTTCCCGCTGGACGGCCGGGTCGCGGCCTGAGCGGCGATGCGCAACTGAATCGCGCGTCCGGGGGCACGCCCGCGTTGACTGCGGCGCGCGTTGCCCACATCGGTTCCCGCATGCGTGGGATCGGCATGCGTCGGATCGGATTGTGCGGGGTCGGTCGCGGCGGGACCGTTGCGGGCGGCGTGGGAGCCGGGCCGTCCCCGTGAGCGTGTCGGCCGTCCACTGTACCGAACCGGGCGTGGAACCCGCGGCCGGCGTTCCGCCGGCCCTCCGCTTCCTCGCCGAGGGCGGCCTGACGGGGCGGGAGATCCTGGCGCGCGACTGGTCCGGCACGGCGCTCGGGCCTCCGGCATCCTGGCCGGTCTCGCTGCGCACCACGCTCGCGACCATGCTGGCCTGCCCGAGCGCGATGTTCCTGGCCTGGGGGCCGGACCTCCTCAGCTTCTACAACGACGCCTACCGGCCGATCCTCGGCGACCGGCTCGGCCGGGCGCTCGGCACGCCCTTCCCCGAGCTGTGGGCGGATGTCTGGGCCGACGTCGGCCCGCTCTGCGCCAGCGCGCTCGCCGGCCGGCCGATCGCGGCGACCGACCTGCCCCTGACCATGCACCGACACGGCGCAGCGGAGGAGACGTGGTGGAGCTTCACCTACTCGCCGGTCCGCGACGATTCGGGCGCGATCGCCGGGATGATCTGCACCACCGCCGAGACCACGGCGCACGTGCTGGCCGAGCGGCAGCGTCGCGCGAGCGACGAGCGGCTCGAACTCGCGCTCTCGGCGGGCGACGGCATCGGGACCTGGGACTGGGACGTCCCGAACGACCGCGTCACCGCCGACGCGCGCTTCGCCCGGCTCTACGGCGTCGATCCCGAGACGGCCGCCCGGGGCGCACCGATCGCCGAGTTCTTCGCCGGCATCCACCCTGAGGACATCGCGCAGCTGCAGGCGGCGATCGCCGCGGCGATGCGGACGGGCGGGGACTTCACGGCTGAGTACCGGCTCCTGCGAACGGATGCCCCGCAGGACGAGGCGGTCCGCTGGGTCATGGCGCAGGGCCACTGCATCCTCGATGACGACGGGCATCCCGCGCGCTTTCCCGGCGCGACCTTCGACATCACCGCGCGCCGCCTCGCCGCGGAGGCGCTGGCCGCGAGCGAGGCGCGCCTGCGCACCGCCGCGGCGGAGCTGCGCGTCGTCGCCGACATCCTGCCGATCCTCGTCGCCTTCGTGGGGCCGGACTACCGCTACGGGTTCGCCAACGCCGCCTACCGGAGCTGGTACGGGGTCGATCCCGCCTGGATGATCGGGCGCACGGTCGAGGAGGTCGTCGGCGCGGCGGCGTTCGCCGGGTCCCGCTCGTGGATCGACCGGGCGCTGGCGGGGGCGGAGGTGGAGTTCGAGACCAGCCTGCCGCACGCCGACGGCCGCGAGCGGATCGGCGCGGTGCGCCTCCGGCCCCGGACGGCACCGGACGGAGCGGTGGAGGGCGTCCACGTCTTCGTGCAGGACGTGACCGAGCGCCGGAGCGTCGAGGCCGCGCTGACGCGCGAGGTCGAGGCGCGCACGCGCGAGCGCGACCGGCTCTGGGAGACCACGTCGGACCTGATGGGCACGGTCGGGCTCGACGGCTACCTGAAATCCGTCAACCCGGCCTGGACGCGGATGCTGGGCTGGAGCGCCGAGGCGCTGCTCGCCCGCCCCCTCCTCGACCGCGTCGATCCGGCCGACCACGCGGGGGCGGTCGCGACCCTGGCGCGGCTCGCGGCCGGAGAGACCGTGACCTCCTTCATCGACCGGGTGATCTGCGCGGACGGCGAGCGGCGGACCGTGATGTGGACCGCGGTGCCCGAGGGCGCGCTGTACTACGTCGTCGGACGCGACATCACCGAGCAGCGCCAAGCGGAGGAGGCTCTGCTGCAGGCCCAGAAGATGGAGGCGGTCGGCCAGCTCACCGGCGGCATCGCCCACGACTTCAACAACCTGCTCACCGGCATCGTCGGCTCGCTCGATCTGATGCAGACCCGCATCCGCCAGGGACGCGGCGACCAGATCGACAAGTACATCGCGGCGGCGCTCGCCTCCGGCCAGCGCGCGGCTGCCCTCACCCACCGCCTCCTCGCCTTCGCGCGGCGCCAGCCCCTGGAGCCGCGCCCCGTCGCGGTCGATGCCCTGATCGCCGGGATGGAGGAGCTCCTGCGGCGCACGTTGAGCGAGCGCGTCGCCCTGAAGATCGCGACCGCGGACGCGCTCTGGCCCACGCTCTGCGACGCGCACCAGCTCGAGAACGGGATCCTCAACCTCGCGATCAACGCCCGCGACGCGATGCCGGCCGGCGGGCGGCTGACCATCGCGGCCGACAACGCCGCGCTCGGCCGGACCGACGCGCGCCGTCCCGCCGGGCTCGCCGCGGGCGACTACGTCCGCATCCAGGTCACCGATACCGGCACCGGGATGACGCCCGAGGTGATCGCCAAGGCCTTCGACCCGTTCTTCACCACGAAGCCGATCGGCCAGGGCACGGGCCTCGGCCTGTCCATGGTCTACGGCTTCGCGCGGCAATCGGAGGGGCATGTCGCCATCGCCTCGGAGTCCGGGCGCGGCACGACGATCAGCCTCTACCTGCCGCGCCACCGGGGAAGCGCGCCCCCCGGGCGGTCGTCCGAGCACGAGGCGGCCGTCCCGGTCGGGCGCGGCGAGACGGTGCTGGTGGTGGAGGACGAGGCGGTGGTGCGCGACCTCATCGTCGAGGTGCTGCACGATCTCGGCTATCTCGCGCTGGAGGCGGCCGACGGCCTGGCGGGCCTCGCCCTGGTGGAGGGCGCGGGCCGGATCGACCTGCTCGTCACCGATGTGGGCCTGCCCGGTCTCGACGGGCGGCGGCTGGCCCGGCGCGCCCGGGCGCTACGCCCGGGGCTCAAGGTGCTGTTCATCACGGGCTACGCCGAGAACGCGACCTTCGGCGACGCGGACGAGGCCGGCGCGCAGATGGTGACCAAGCCGTTCGCGATCGATGCGCTCGCGGGCCGCATCCGGGCGATCATCGAGGGCTGAGCGCGACCGCCGCAGGCGCGCCCCTACTCCGCCGCCGACAGTCCGTGCCCCAGCAGGCGGGCCGTGCGCGCCCGCGCCTCCGTCCGGCTCTCTAACGGGCCGGTGCCGAGCTGGCGCCGCGCGTCGGCGAGCGCCGCCTGGACCGCGTCCACCGCCAGGATGAGGGCGCTAAGGGTGCGGGCGTCGATCGTGCGCTCGCGCGCGTACTGCACCACGTCGGCCACCAGCTCGTCGGTCTCGCGGGCGAGCGTGTCGAGCACCTCGGCCCGGCCCGCGCCGCGGGCCTCCCGCAGGATGTCGAGGAGCCGGTCGAGCACGACATCGACCCGCTCGCGGCGCTTGCGCGCCAGCCGCTGGCCGAGCCACGCGATCCCTGAGCCGATCGTGCCGCCGAAGAAGGCGAAGAGGTAGATGTAGTCCTCGTAGCGCTCCAGGAAGGTCTGCTGCTCGCGCTCGAAATAGTCCACCGCGCCCGGGTGGTTCGGCAGGCGCGCCGAGGTCGCCGCCACCGTGGTGTCGAAGTCGGGCGCTTTCATCAGCTTGGCGACCGGCGCGACCGCGGCGAGCTTCGAGCGCCACTCGAACAGGTGCTGCGTCACCGAGGCGACGGCCACGCGGTTGACGGTGCTGCGCGCCATCAGCCGGTAGGAGGCGCCCACCGTCTTCACCTCCTCGGCCGGGCGCTTCGGCCGCCCGCCGAAGGTACCGGCGGGGATCGTCACCGCCTGGAGCTCGGGATACCGCTGCAGGATCGCGTCGGTGTCGGGCACGGAGACCAGCGCGACCTTGCGCTCGGGCGCGCCGAACTCGACCGCCCGCACCGTGGCCAGCGCCGGCTTCGAGGAGGGGCTCGCGATCACGGCGACCGCGTCCACCCGCTTCTCGGCCACCGCCGCCGTGACCTCGGCGGGCTTCAGCGGAACCAGGGCGACGTGGCCGGGGCCGAGTTCCGCCTCCGCCGTGTCGCCGCCGGCCTGCGCGAGATCGTAGAAGGCCAGCATGTTGGCGAGGAAGGGCAGATCCGCGTCGTGTCGCACCACGAAGCCGATGCGCTTACGCGCGAGATCGGGGAAATCGTCGATCCCGGCGGCCTCGGGCGCCGCGATCAACAGGGCCTCGTCGTGCAGCACGGCGAGCGTCAGCCCGTTCTCGGGCATGAACACGTCGGGGCGCACGATGGCGAGATCGGCACGGCCGGCCTGCAGCGCCGCGCCGCTGTCGCGCACGTCCCCGTGGCGGACGAGCTTCAGCCGTACGTCCTCCCGCGCCCGGTTGAGGGCCTGCGCGTAGGCCTCCACCAGCCCGGTCTCCGGCCCGTCCTGCGGCGCGACCGCCACGGTGAGCACGGTCGGGCGCGACAGGTAGAAGACGAGCGCCGCCGTCGTGGCGAGTCCGAGGGCGAGCAGGACAAGGACCCACTCGCGTCTCAAGACCGTTGCCGACGCGGCGCGGAGGAGACGATGCTCGATCCGGGCGCCGATCTTGTCGCCTTGCAAGCGTTGCATCGTGGCATCATGCAACGAGATCCTGTTCAGATCGTGAAGAACCCGTGATCCGCAAAATCGTTGCCACCTCACCTTCCCGTGATGGTCCGGACGCGCCGCCCCGTCGTCCGCCGCGCCCCGTCACGGCCGCGTGGCTGGAGCGGGCCGCCCTGCACTATCTCGAGCGCTACAGCGCCTCGGCCGAGATGCTGCGCCGGACGCTGGCGCGCCGTGTCGAGAAACGTGCCCGTGCGCGCGAAGAGGATCCGGCTTCCTTCGCCGAACTGATCGAGGCCACGGTCGCCCGCGCGCTCTCGGCGGGGCTCGTGGACGATGCCCGCTTCGCCCGCGCCCGCCTCGCGACGCTGCGGCGGCGCGGCACATCGACCCGCGGCGTCTCGGCGAAGCTCGCCGCCAAGGGCGTGCCCCGCGCCGTCGTGGAGGCCGCGATGGAGGCCGAGCGGGAGGAAGCGGACGACGACCGCCAAGCCGTCGAGGCGGAGGCCGCCCTGGCCTACGCGAAGCGGCGGCGCCTCGGCCCCTTCCGCCGGCCGGACCAGCGGGCCGCCCACCGCGACCGCGACCTCGCGGCCTTGGCCCGAGCCGGCTTCGGCTACGGGCTGGCGCGCGACACCGTCGATGCCGAGCCGGACGGGACGGATCGCGAGGACTGAAAGCCTCGCGGCCCCTGGATATCCGGCGCCCCCGCGCCACCTCCGCGACGGAACGGCCCCGGCGCATCCTGCACCGGGCCCGAACGGAGGCGAACGATGATCAACCGCAAGGCGAGCGCCCACTGGCAGGGCAGCGGCAAGGAGGGCAAGGGCCAGCTCACCACCCAGTCGGGCGTGCTCTCCGACCAGCCCTACGGCTTCAACACCCGCTTCGAGGACAAGCCCGGCACCAATCCCGAGGAGCTGATCGCGGCCGCGCATGCCGGCTGCTTCACCATGGCGCTGGCCTTCCAGCTCCAGGGCGCGGGCTTCACGGCAACCGAGCTCAGGACCGAGTCGGTGGTGAGCCTGGAGAAGGAGGGCGACGGCTTCAAGGTCTCGAAGTCGGCGCTCACGCTCACCGCCACGATCCCGGGCATCGAGCAGGCCAAGTTCGACGAGCTGGCCCACGCCGCCGAGGTGAACTGCCCGATCTCGAAGGTGCTCAACGCCGAGATCACCCTGAAGGCGACGCTCAGCCAGGGCTGATCCCGGCCGGTGCGGCATCGCGCGCGGGGTTTCTCCCGCGCGCGACCTTGTTTCCGCCACGCGAGCGTTCATTGTTTGTTCGATGGACGAGACTCTCGCGAAGAAGCTGCGCATCCTGGCGGACGCGGCGAAGTACGACGCCTCCTGCGCCTCCTCGGGGGCGCCGAAGCGGAGCGCCAGGAAGGGCGAGCTCGGCTCCACCACGGGCGCGGGCATCTGCCACGCCTACACGCCGGACGGGCGCTGCGTCTCGCTCCTCAAGATCCTGCTCACCAACTGGTGCCTGTTCGACTGCGCCTACTGCGTCAACCGGCGCTCCTCGAACGTGCGCCGGGCGAAGTTCACCGTCGAGGAGGTCGTGCGCCTCACGGTGGAGTTCTACAAGCGCAACTACATCGAGGGCCTGTTCCTGTCCTCGGGCATCATCAAGTCGCCCGACCACACGATGGAGCAGATGAACCGGGTGGCCAAGAGCCTGCGCCGCGACCACGGCTTCCGCGGCTACATCCACCTGAAGACGATCCCCGAGGCCAGCCCCTGGCTGATCGAGGAGGCGGGGCTCTTCGCCGACCGGCTCTCGATCAACGTGGAACTCCCGACCGAGCAGAGCCTGGAGCGCCTCGCCCCCGAGAAGGACGGCGCCTCGATCCAGGGCGCGATGGCGCAGATCGGCGAGCGCATCGTCGAGGCGAAGGCCGAGCGCCGCCGCTTCGCGCCCGCGGGCCAGTCGACCCAGGTGATCGTGGGCGCGGACGCGACCACCGACGAGGCGCTGATCCGCAAGAGCGCGCATCTCTACGGCAGCGTCGGCCTCAAGCGCGTCTACTACTCGGCCTTCAGCCCGATCCCGGACGGGGCCGCGATCCTGCCGCTGAAATCGCCCCCGCTCCAGCGCGAGCACCGGCTCTACCAAGCCGACTGGCTGATCCGGTACTACGAATTCACCCCCGACGACGTGGCGGACGCGGCGGACGAGGGCATGTTCGCCCTCGACGTCGATCCGAAGCTCGCCTGGGCGCTGAAGAACCGGGCGCGCTTCCCCGTGGACGTGAACCGGGCCGAGCGCGAGATGCTGCTGCGGGTGCCGGGCCTCGGCGCGCGGGCGGTCGACCGGATCATCCAGGCGCGGCGCCACACCACGCTGCGCCTCGACGACGTGGCCCGCCTGACCTCGGCGCTGAAGCGGGCGCGGCCCTTCCTGATCGCGGCGGACTACACGCCGGGCGGCCAGACCGACCGGCTGGATCTCCGGGCACGGCTCGCCGAGCCTGCGCGGCAGCTGAGTCTGTTCTGAGATGACGGGGCCGACGCGCGCCGTCGCCCTCGCGCCCGGTGCCGACCTCGCCGGCTTCCGCGCCGCCGTCCGCGCCCTCGTGGCCGAGGGCGTGCCGCCCGAGCGCGTCGCCTGGAGCGTGGGCGCGACATCCGACCTGTTCGGCAGCGCGCCGCCCGCGGAGACCGGTCCCTTGCGCCTGCCGCGCGCGGTCGCCGACCTCGTGCCGATGGTGGTGCCCCACCGCGATCCCGAGCGCTACGCCCTTCTCTTCCAGTTGATCTGGCGCGTGCGCGCGGGCGAGCGTCACCTCATGGCGGTGCCGAGCGATCCCCTGGTCCACCGGCTCAACCTGATGCGCAAGGCGATCGGGCGCGACCTGCACAAGATGCACGCCTTCCTGCGCTTCCGCCGGAGCGAAGAGGCCGGGGTCGAGCGCTTCACCGCGTGGTTCGAGCCCGACCACCACATCCTCGAGGCTGCCGCGCCCTTCTTCGTCGCGCGCTTCCGCTCGCTGACCTGGTCCATCCTGACGCCGGACGCCTCCGCCCACTGGGACGGCGCCGCGCTCCGCCTCGGCCCGCCCGGCCGGCGCGAGGACCTGCCGCCCGGCGACGGCTTCGAGGCCGGCTGGCGCGACTACTACGAGAGCACCTTCAACCCGGCCCGCACCAACCTGAAGGCGATGCGGGCCGAGATGCCGAAGAAGTACTGGCGGAACATGCCCGAGACCCTGGCGATTCCAGCCCTGGTGCGCGGGGCCGAGGCCGGCACGCGCGCGATGATCGAGAGGAGCCCGAGCGTGCCCGCCAGACGCGACCCCGCCCGCGCCGTCGCCGCGATGGCCGACCAGGACCCGGCCTCGCTGGACGAGCTCAACGCGATCATCCGGCGCAGCGAGCCGCTGGTACCGGGCGCGACGCAGGCGGTGCTCGGCGAGGGACCGGTCGGGGCGACGATCGCCTTCGTGGGCGAGCAGCCCGGGGACCAGGAGGATCGGAAGGGCCGGCCCTTCGTGGGTCCTGCCGGGCAGCTCCTCTCGCGGGCGATGCAGGAGGCCGGGATCGACCGGGGGGCGAGCTACCTCACGAACGCCGTCAAGCACTTCAAGTTCGAGGAGCGCGGCAAGCGCCGCATCCACCAGAAGCCGACCGCGGGCGAGGTCAGCCATTATCGCTGGTGGCTCGACCGGGAATTGGAATTCGTCGCGCCCCGCCTCGTCGTGGCGCTGGGCGCCACCGCCGTGCTGGCGCTGACCGGCAAGGCGGTGCCGATCACCCGCGCCCGCGGGCCGTTCCAGTTCGAGCGCCACCACAACCGCTTCGCGGGCTTCATCACCGTCCACCCCTCCTACCTGCTGCGCCTGCCGGACGAGGCGAAGGCGGAAGCGTACGGGGCCTTCGTCGGCGACCTGCGACGGGTGGCGGAGCTGGGGCGGGAATTGGCCGGCTGAGGCGCGTTGCTGGCGTCCACCGGGGGCTGCTAGAGTTCGCACATGGATTGCGCCACCGCCTTGCAGATCCTGCGCGCGCACGAATCGGATCTCCGCAGCCGCGGCGTCCGGCATGCCGGGCTGTTCGGCTCGACGGCACGCGGTGAGGCGGGGCCGGACAGCGACGTCGATCTGCTGATCGAGATCGACGAGGACAGGGTTCGGGACGTCTACGCCTACGTTGCCGTCGTGCAGTTCATCGAGGGCCTGTATCCGCGGCGGGTCGATGTCGCCAACCGTGCAGCCCTGAAGGCCGAGGTGCGTCCGCACGCGCTACGGGACGTCATCGATGCGTTCTGAACGGGGCCGGCGCGCCCTGGTCGACATCCGCGAGAACGCCGCGACGGCGCTCACCTTCGTGGGCGATATGTCCGTCGCGGCCTTCGAGGCCGACCGGCGCACGCTCTACGCTGTCGTCCGCTGCCTGGAGATCGTCTCGGAAGCCAGCCGCCGGCTCGATCCGGCCGTCGTCGACCGCCATCCGCATATCCCCTGGCGGCAGGTGGCCGATGCCGGGAATGTCGACCGGCACGCCTACGACAACGTCTCGCCGCGCATGATCTGGCAAACGGTGCACGACCGCATGCAGGAGATCATCGCGGTCTGCGACGCGGAACTCGGTCCCTGCCCTGAGCCCTCCTGAGCGCGCGGCACCTACCCTTCCGCCACCTCCGCCTTGTGCGGGCGCAGTTCCGGCGTGCTCTGCTCGATCTCGGTCTCGGTCGGCGCCTCGGCCCGGCTCTCGGCGCGGGCGGCGTCCACGAAGAGGCGGGCCTCACCGTCCTTCAGGCCGAGGCTGCGCAGCGCGTAGAACGTCATCCCGAAGGCGAGTTCCCGCTCGCCCATCAGCACGAGGCCGACCTTCTCCTCCTCCAGGCGGCGGCGCTCGGCGTCGCTGTGGGTGCGGATCAGGGTATCGATGCGCGGGTTCGCCTCGCGGGCGAGTTCCACGAGGCGGCGGGCCTGATGCGAATCGGGCGTCGCGCTCACGAGGAGCCGGGCCTGGCCGATGCCCGCCGCCTCCAGGATGCCCGGGGCCAGCGCGTCGCCGTAGACCGCCTCGATGCCGGCCTCGCGCAGCTCCAGCACCCGGCGCCGGTCGCGGTCGATCACCACGAAGGGCAGGTCCCAGGTCTCCAGCGCCTTGCCGATGCTGCTGCCGACCCGGCCGTAGCCGACGACGACGGCGTGGCGGCGCGGCGCCTTGGTCTCGCCCGTCACCGACACCGTGTCGGCCCCGCCCCGCTCGAAGCGGCGGGCGAGGTCCGGCCGGTCGGCGAGCCACGCCTCGACGCGCGCGGCGAGCGCGAAGGCCAGCGGGTTCAGGGTGATGGAGAGCAGCGCGCCGCCGAGGATCAGGTCGCGGCCCTCCGTCGGCAGCAGCTTCAGCGAGAGCCCGAGCGTGACGAGGATGAAGGAGAACTCGCCGATCTGCGCGAGGCTCGCCGCGATGGTGAGGGCGGTGCCGACCGGGTGCTTGAAGACGAGGACGATTGCCACGGCCGCGAGCGACTTGCCCAGCATGATCACGCCGAGCACCGCCAGCACGGAGAGCGGCTCGCGGATCAGGATGAAGGGGTCGAACAGCATGCCGACCGAGACGAAGAACAGCACCGCGAAGGCGTCCTGCAGGGGCAGGGAATCGGCCGCGGCCTGATGGCTGAGATCGGATTCGGCGAGCACCATGCCGGCGAAGAAGGCGCCGAGCGCGAAGGAGACGCCGAACAGCTCCGCCGAGCCGAAGGCGAGGCCGAGCGCGAGCGCCAGCACGCAGAGCGTGAACAGTTCGCGCGAGCCGGTGCGCGCCGCCTGATCGAGCAGCCAGGGCACGAAGCGGCGACCGACGACGAGCATCAGCGCCACGAACAGCGCGACCTTGGCGAGCGTCAGGCCCAGCGTCAGCCAGATGCTGTCGGCAAGGCCCGATCCGACGAGGCCGCCGACGAAGTCCGCCAGCGCGTGCGCGGCCCCGTGGCTCTGCTCCTCGGCCTTGCCGCCGAGCGAGGGAGCGAGCGCGGGCAGCAGCACCAGCGCCAGCACCATCGCCAGGTCCTCGACGATGAGCCAGCCCACCGCGATCCGGCCCTTGTCGCTGTCGAGGAGGCCGCGCTCCTCCAGGGCCCGCAGCAGCACGACCGTGGAGGCCACCGAGAGCGCGAGGCCGAAGACGAGCCCGGCCCCGATGCCCCAGCCCCAGAGCAGGGCCAACCCACCGCCCATCGCGGTCGCCACCGCGATCTGCACGATCGCGCCCGGCAGCGCGATGGCGCGCACCGCCATCAGGTCGCCGATCGAGAAGTGCAGGCCGACGCCGAACATCAGCAGGATCACGCCGATCTCGGCGAGCTGGCCCGCGAGCTCGCTGTTACCGACGAAGCCCGGCGTGTAGGGGCCGACCAGCACGCCCGCCAGCAGGTAGCCGACCAGCGGCGGCAGCCGCAGGCGCTGGGCCAGCATCCCGCACAGGAAGGCGAGGACGAGCCCGAGGGCGATGATGGCGATGAGCTCGGTCGCGTGCGGCACCGGGTTCAGGTCTCCTCTCGAGGCACGGGGCGTGGGCCGGCGGCATCCGGCCCTCTTCCTTAAACGTCGCGGCGGCGGCTGGAACGGTTGCGGGAAAAGAAAATCCGCATCGTCCCCGAACGCCTTAGCTTGTCGCGCGCCGCAACGGCGTGCCGGACGGCACGCCGGCCCGGGAATGAAACCGGAACGCACAACGCTCGGTTGTCCGCGTGGTCGCCCCGACCAGGATGCCAGTGGAATGCCAGGAGAAGCGCCGATGCCGGCCGAAGCCGAACCCGCCGCCCGGACCGACGGAGGCGGCGCGCTCTGGACGATCGCCCTCTCGGCGGCGCTGATCGGCCTCGTCGCCCTGCCGCGGCGGCGCGGCTCGGGGAGGGACACCTCCGCGGCGCCGGCGCGCGCCGGATCCTCCGAGCCCGCCCGCGAGACCTCGGGCTCGCACGCGGGCCGGGAGGCGGAGCAGGTCTCGAAGCGGGAGGCGCACCGCGGGCGGCAGGCGCGCACCCCCTCGGAGATCCCGGCGGCCGGCTGGAAGGACATCGGCCTGCGGGTCTTCCACGACGTCTCGGAGAACCGCTTGGTCTCGGTGGCGGCGGGCGTGACCTTCTACGTCCTGCTGGCGATCTTCCCGGCGGTGGCGGCGCTGGTCTCGCTCTACGGGCTGTTCGCCGACCCCGCCGAGATCAGCCGGCACCTGGAGAGCCTGCAGGGGGTGCTGCCCTCCGGGGCGGTCGAGATCGTGGGTGATCAGGTCCGGCGGCTCACCGAGGCCGGCGACAGCAAGCTCGGGCTCACCGTGCTCACCGGCATCCTGCTCTCGCTCTGGAGCGCCAACGGGGGCATGAAGAGCGTCTTCGACGCGCTCAACATCGTCTACGAGGAGCGGGAGAAGCGGAACTTCTTCAAGCTCAACCTCGTCTCGCTCTGCTTCACGGCGGGTGCGCTGCTGTTCATCGTGCTGGCGCTCGGCGGCATCGTGGTGCTGCCGATCGTGTTCAACACCGTCGGGCTGAGCAGCGACGCGTGGTACGTCGCGCTGCTGCGCTGGCCGGCCCTGTTCGTCGTGGTGCTGCTGGGGCTCGCGGTGCTCTACCGCTTCGGTCCGAGCCGCGACGCGTCGCGCTGGCGCTGGGTGACCTGGGGCAGCGCGCTCGCGAGCTTCCTCTGGCTCGCCGGCTCGCTGCTGTTCTCCTGGTACGTCGCGAATTTCGGCTCGTACAACAAGACCTACGGGTCGCTCGGCGCCGCCATCGGCTTCATGACCTGGATCTGGATCTCGACCATCATCGTGCTGATCGGCGCGGAGGTGAACGCCGAGATGGAGCACCAGACCGCCCACGACACCACCCGAGGCCGGCCCGAGCCGCTCGGGCGGCGCGAGGCCCGCATGGCCGACACCGTGGGCGAGGCCGCGGGCGCCCGATGAGGCGCCCATCGCGGCGCCCCGCGCCGCGGGCCGGAGGTTCGCGGGACCAGCGACACCGGCCTCGAAGTGGCCCGGACCATTTCCGAAGGGTATCGATATCCAGGCGCGATGTCGTCCAGCTTAGAATCGATAAAAACCAGGGATCTCTATTTCAGACATCGCAGCGAATGCGGTCTTGACCGCACTGCGTGCCGGTCAATAGGTCGGACTGCCGCCGAACGGTCCCGTCGCAGGGCGCCGTGCCGCGCGAACACCCGCCGGGACACCGCACTTGCCGCTGCAACCGTCGCTCCGCACGATCCTGTTCCGCATCCACTGGGCGCTCGGCTTGACCGCCGGGCTGGTCCTGGCACTCGTGGGCGTCACCGGCGCGCTGATGAGCTACGAGGAGGCCGTTCTCGATGGCCTCAACGCGCGCGCCCTCGCGGTCGAGTCCGGCGAACGGGTCCGGCTCGGTCCGGGGGCGCTCGTCGCCCGGATCGAGGCGCAGCATCCGGGACTGCGGGTCGCGGGTCTCGGCATCCCGGGGGATCCGGACCGGGCGGTGCGGGTGCGCTTCGCCGGCACCGGACCGGGCGAGCACCCGCCCGCGCGCTACGTCGACCCTTACGACGGCGCCGACCGGGGCACCGTCGCGGGCGAGGCGACCTTCGAGACGATCCGGGATCTGCACCGCTGGCTGCTCATGCCCGGCGGCGGGCGCGGCTGGGGCCGCACCGTCACGGGCCTCTGCGCCGTCGCGCTCCTCGTCTTCCTGGGGACCGGCCTCTACCTGCGCTGGCCGAGGCTGCACACCTGGCGGGTCTGGCTGAGGCCGGCGCTCGCCCGCCCCGGACGCGCGCGCTGGTGGTCGCTCCACGCGGTCGTCGGCACGTGGCTGATCCCGGTCTACGCCGTCCTCGCGCTCAGCGGCCTGTGGTGGTCCTTCGACGCCTACCGGGCCGGCGCGACCTACCTGCTGACCGGGAGCTGGCCGGAGGCGCGCCCGCAGCGCCCAGCCGTCCAGCCGGCCGGCGCCCGCGGCGAGCGCCGCCCGCCCGCGCTCGATGCGGCGTGGCAAACCTTCACGGCGGCGGCCGGCCCCAACCCGGCCCTGGCGACCGTCACCCTGCCGGGCGCGCGGGACGGCACGATCCGGATCCGCTACCGCGCCGGGGCCGACGATCCCCCAAGCGCGCGCTCGGAGATGACCTTCGATCCGGGAACCGGTGCGCTCGTCTCGGCCGCGCGCGCCGAGGAGGCCGCGCTCGGCCGGCGCATGGCCGACAACATGCTGGAGGTGCATCGCGGGCGCTTCTTCGGCCCGGTCGTCGCGCTGGTCTTCTGCCTGGCCGCGCTCGCCATGCCGCTCTTCGTGGGCACGGGAATCGCGCTCTACCTCCTGCGCCGCCGCGCCGCGCGCCGGCGGCGGGACGCCCTGCCCATGGGCCGCCCCGCACGGGCCTGAGGACACGAAGCCCCGCGACCCAATCGCCGTTTCCCAGAGGCCGGAAACGGCACTAGACAGGCCTTCAGGCGATGCGACGCGAAGGCCCGATGAGCGCGAAGACCGAGACCCAGCCGAGCGAGGACGCCCAGCAAGCCGGCAAGCCCGTCGGGCCCGGCGATCAGGTGATCCTGGTGGACGGCTCGTCCTTCATCTTCCGGGCCTACTTCCAGTCGATCAACCAGGACCAGAAGTACAATTCCCGCCCCTCCGACGGGCTGCCGACCGGCGCCGTGCGCCTGTTCTGCACGAAGATCGCGCAGTTCCTTCAGGACGGCGCGGCCGGCACGATGCCGAGCCATCTCGGCATCGTCTTCGACAAGTCGGAGGGCTCGTTCCGCAAGGAGATGTTCCCGGACTACAAGGGCCATCGCCCCGACGCGCCGGACGACCTGAAGCGGCAGATGCCGCTGATGCGCGATGCGGTGCGCGCCTTCGGCCTGCACGCGATCGAGCTGGAACGCTACGAGGCCGACGACCTCATCGCCACCTACGCGCGGCAGGCGGAGGCGCGGGGCGCGGGCGTGATCATCGTCTCCTCCGACAAGGACCTGATGCAGCTCGTCGGCCCGCTGGTGCGCTTCTACGACTTCGAGTCGGGCGCCAAGGGCAAGCCCGGCTACCGGCCGGAGCGCAACCTCGACGTCGAGGCGATCGTGGCCAAGTGGGAGGGCCTGCAGCCGAGCCAGATCGGCGACGCGCTGGCGCTGATCGGCGACACCTCCGACAACGTGCCGGGGGTGCCGGGCATCGGCCTGAAGACCGCCGCCGCGCTGATCAAGGAGTTCGGCAGCCTGGAGGCGCTCCTGGAGCGGGCGGGCGAGATCAAGCAGCCCAAGCGCCGCGAGACGCTGCTCGCCAACATCGACCAGGCCAAGCTCTCGCGAAAGCTCGTGGCGCTGATGGAGGACGTGCCCGTACCCGTGGCGCTCGACGACCTGGCGCTGCCCAAGCCCGACCCGGAGCGGCTCGTCGGCTTCCTCAAGGCGATGGAGTTCAACACGCTGACGCGGCGCATCGCCCAGATGCTCCACGTCGATCCGGAAGCCGTGAAGCCCGACCCGCGCCTGCTGCCAGGTGCGCGGGCCCACGGCTACGCCAACCCGAACGGCGGCAGCGACGCGGTGCCGTTCTTCGGCGACGCCGTGCCGCCCGATCCCGAGACCGCGGCGGCGGGGGCCGAGCGCGCCCCGGGCGCCGCACCGCCCGAGGGCGGCGAGACGGATCCCTTCGCCGAGTTCGACCTGCCGGACGCCGCGCCCCGGACCCGCGCGCCGCCCGAGCCCACGCCCGGCGGCCTCGTGGCCGCCCGCGCGGCGGAATCTGTCAAACCCTTCGACACGCAATCCTACGAGACGATCCGTACGCTGGAACAGCTCGACGCCTGGATCGCGGAGGCCCGGGAAGCGGGCGTCGTCGCGGTCGACACCGAGACCGACGACCTCGACGCGCACAAGGCCGGCCTCGTCGGCGTCTCGCTCGCGACCGCGCCGGGGCGGGCCGCCTACATCCCGCTCGAACATCTCGAACCGGTCGAGGGCGCGGGCGACGGCGACCTCTTCGGCAAGGCGAAGACCGCCACCGGCGAGTTCCGGCGCGTGGCCGACCAGATCGACGTCGCCGCAGCCCTCAAGCGCCTGAAGGGCCTCCTTGAGGATCCGGGCGTGCTGAAGGTCGGCCAGAACCTGAAATACGACTGGCTGGTGCTCGCCCGCCACGGGATCGAGGTGGCGCCCTTCGACGACACGATGCTGATCTCCTACGTGCTCGACGCCGGCAAGGGCGGGCACGGCATGGACGAGCTCGCCCGGCGCCATCTCGGGCACCAGCCGATCACCTTCTCGGACGTGGCCGGCACCGGCCGCAACAAGGTGACCTTCGACAAGGTCGCGATCGACCGCGCCACCGCCTACGCGGCCGAGGACGCGGACGTGACGCTGCGGCTCTGGCGGATGATGAAGCCGCGCCTCGTCGCCGAGCACCGGGTCGCCGTCTACGAGACCCTGGAGCGCCCGCTGATCGCGGTGATCGCCCGGATGGAGCGGGCGGGCATCCGGGTCGACCGCGACATGCTGAGCCGGCTGTCAGGCGACTTCTCGCAGATCCTGGCCCGCCTTGAGGAGGAGATCCAGGAGGACGCGCAGGAGACGTTCTCGGTCTCGTCCCCGAAGCAGATCGGCGACATCCTGTTCGGCAAGATGGGTCTGCCCGGCGCCAAGAAGACCCCGTCCGGCCAGTGGGCGACGCCCGCGACGCTCTTGGAGGAACTCGCCCAGGCGGGCCATGAACTCCCGAAGAAGATCCTGGAGTGGCGCCAGCTCTCGAAGCTGAAATCGACCTATACGGACGCGCTCCAGGCCCATGCCGACCGGGATACGAGCCGGGTCCACACCTCGTTCTCGCTCGCGGCCACCACCACCGGCCGGCTCTCCTCGTCCGAGCCGAACCTGCAGAACATCCCGATCCGCACCGAGGAGGGCCGGCGCATCCGGCGCGCCTTCGTGGCCGCCCCCGGCAACCGGCTGATCTCGGCCGATTACAGCCAGGTGGAGCTGCGCATCCTCGCCCACATCGCCGACGTGCCGCAGCTCCGCCAGGCCTTCGAGGAGGGCATCGACATCCACGCGGCCACCGCCTCGGCGATGTTCGGCGTGCCGCTCTCCGAGATGACGCCGGACCTGCGGCGGCGCGCCAAGACCATCAATTTCGGCATCATCTACGGCATCTCGGCCTTCGGGCTGGCCGACCGGCTCGGCATCGGCCAGGCCGAGGCCTCGGCCTTCATCAAGCAGTATTTCGAGCGTTTCCCCGGCATCCGCGACTACATCGACACGACCAAGCGCCTCTGCCGCGACAAGGGCTACGTCACCACTCTGTTCGGCCGGGTCTGCCACTACCCGCAGATCCGCTCGAACAACCCGCAGGAGCGCGCGAGCGTCGAGCGGCAGGCGATCAACGCGCCGATCCAGGGCACGGCCGCCGACATCATCCGGCGGGCCATGGCCAGGATGGAGGGGGCGCTCGCCGCCGAGAGGATCGAGGCGCGCATGCTGCTGCAGGTGCACGACGAATTGGTCTTCGAGGCCCCCGAGGCCGAGGTGAAGCGGGCGCTCCCCGTGATCGCCGCGGTGATGGAGCAGGCGCCCGCCCCGGCCCTGACGTTGCGGGTGCCGCTGGTGGTCGAGGCGCGCGACGCGGGGAACTGGCAGGAGGCGCACTGAGCCGGCCCGGCGAATCGCGCAGAACCCCGCGGGGCCGCGGCGGTTGACCGAACATCCCCGGAGCCCGTGAGCCGGCCCTGAGCAAGCGCGACATCATCGTCATCGGCGGCTCCTCCGGCGCGACCGCCCCGCTCAAGGCGATCCTGGGCGCGCTCCCCGGAACGCTCGCGGCCGCGATCCTCGTGGTGCTGCACGTCCCGGCCCGCAGCCTCGGCCTCATGGCCACGGTCAGCGCGGCGGCCGCCGACCTGCCGGTCCGCCCCGCCGAGGACGGGATGCCGATCGCGCCGGGCCACGTCTATCTCGGCGTGCCCGACCGCCACCTCATCGTGGCGGACGGGCGGATCCGGCTCGGGCGGGGCCCGCGCGAGAACATGGCCCGCCCCTCGATCGACCCGCTGTTCCGCTCGGCCGCCGCGACGTACGGCCCCCGGGTGATCGGCGTGATCCTGAGCGGGCTCCTCAACGACGGCGCGGCCGGGCTCGACGCCGTGCGGCGCTGCGGAGGCGTCGCGATCGTGCAGGATCCGGCGGACGCGATCGTCGACGAGATGCCGCGGAGCGCGCTTGCCGCGGTCGCGGACGGCCTCAGGGTGCCGAGCGCCCGGATCGGGGACCTGCTCGCCGACCTCGTGGGCGAGCAGGCGGGCCCGCGCCCGCCCGTGCCCGCCGGGATCCGCCTGGAGGTCGAGATCGCGGCGGGCGAGCGGATCGACAGCGCCGTGCTGCGCCGCGTGGCCGACCCGGTCGCCCTCTCCTGCCCCCATTGCGGCGGCGTCCTCTCGGAGGTGCGGGACGCCCGGCCCCTGCGCTTCCGCTGCCAGGTCGGGCACGCCTACACGGCGGAGGCGGCGGCCAAGGCCCAGGAGGGAGCGGTCGACGAGGCGATGCGGGTGGCCCTGCGCATCGTCGGCGAGCGGGCGGAACTCGTCGCCCGGATGGCCGCCGAGGCGCGCGGGACCGGCCGTCCCGCCGTCGCCGAGATGTACGCGGCGCGCGCGGCCGAGTATCGGGATCACGCCGAGACGCTGCGCCGCGCGGTGCTGGGAGCGGGGACGGCCCGATCCTTCGACCAGGACAGGGCTTCCGAGACCTGAACCGCGGGCCGGGCGCTTCGATGGGCGCGGGCGGCCCGCGCCGCAGGATGGGAAACGGACGTGGCGAAGACACCGGCGTCGCAGGCTGCCCCTGAGGGCGCGAGCGTCATCGTGGCCCTGACGGGCGCGGCCGCGGACACCGCCGCACTCGAGTACCTGCTGACGCGCCTGCCGCTCGCCGGCGCCGCCGTCGTGGTGATCCTGCAGAACCGCGAGGCGCTCGATCCGGCGCGCCTCGCCCGCCTCCTCCGCGAGAGCGGACGCGACCTCGCCGAGATCGTGGACGGGGAGCCGGTCCTGGCCGGACGGATCTACCTGCCGGCGGCGGGCGTCCTCGTCGCCGTCGAGGCGGGCCGCTTCCGGGCCGCCGTGCCGGAGCGGGCCGCCGGCCACGGGGGCACGATCGACAGCTTCCTGGTCTCCCTCGCCCGCGCCGCGGACGGCCGCAGCATCGTGGCGGCCCTCGGCGACACGGGCGAGGACGGAACCCTCGGCTTCAAGGCCGTGAAGGAGGCCGGCGGGCTCACGCTCGCGGAGGAGACAGCCGCGATCCGCGCGGGCGACGTCGGCGCCGGCACCATGCCGGCCGCGCTCGCCGACGCCGTCCTGCCCATCGAGGCGCTCGCGGCGCGACTGGCCGCCTACATCCGGCAATCGGACCGGCAGGAGCCCGGGTCCGAGACCGATATGGCGGCGCTCGCCGGCATCGCGGGGATGCTGCGCGACCGGACCGGGCACGACTTCCACGGCTACAAGCCCGGCACCTTCCTGCGCCGGGTACGGCGCCGGATGCAGGTGGTGCAGCGGGAGGAGATCGGAGACTACGTCGCCTACCTGCGCGCCCAGCCCGAGGAGGTGCAGCAGCTCTTCGACGACCTCCTGATCGGGGTGACCCAGTTCTTCCGCGACGCGCGCGAGTTCGAGGTGCTGGAGCGCGCGGTGATCCCGCAGCTCTTCGCGGGCAAGGGGCGCGACGACCAGATCCGGATCTGGGTGGTCGGCTGCTCCACGGGCGAGGAAGCCTACTCGCTCGGCATCCTGCTGCGCGAGCACATGGCGCTCCTCGCGGAGGCGCCGCAGGTCCAGATCTTCGCGACCGACCTCGACGGGCGGGCGCTCGCCGCGGCGCGCGCGGCGCGCTACGCCGACACCGTGGTGCGCGAGGTCGGCCCGGAACGGCTCGCGCGCTGGTTCGTGCGGGAGGGCAACACCTATTGCGTGGTCAAGGAACTGCGGGAGATGTGCATCTTCTCGCAGCACAGCATCATCAAGGACCCGCCCTTCTCGCGCCTCGACCTGATCTCCTGCCGCAACCTGCTGATCTACCTCGGCACCGACCTGCAGGCCCGGCTCATCCCGGTGTTCCACTTCGCGCTGCGGCCGGGCGGCTCGCTCTTCCTCGGCACCTCCGAGAACGTGTCGCGGCACGCCGACCTGTTCGCTCCCGTCGAGAACCGCGTCCGCATCTTCCGGCGCCTGCAGACCCACGCGCGCATCCTGCCCGACTTCCCCCTCACCACGGTCCGCCGGCCGGACCCCGACGGGGTGCGGGCCTCCGACCGGGCGCAGCGCCTCGAGGCGAGCCTGGCGCGCCAGGCCGAGCGCCTCGCCGAGCGCCACGCGCCCGCCTACGTGATCGTGGACGAGGCCTGCACGGTGCTGCACTTCTCCGGCCACACCGGCCGCTACATCGATCCGGCGGGCGGCGCCGCCACCCTGAACCTGCTCCAGCTCGCCCACCCGGACCTGCGGCTCGACCTGCGCACGGCGCTGGAACGGGCGATGGCGGACCGGTGCGCCGCGCACGCCGAGGGCGTGCGCATGGGCATCGACGGCCACCGCCGCGCGGTCGATCTCGTGGTGGAGCCGCTCCAGGACGAACCGGGCCGGCCGACGCGCTGGTTCGTGCTGTTCAAGGACGGCGCGGCGCCGCCGGACACGGGGCCGGGATCCGATGCCCTCCTCCCGGGACGGAGCGCCTACACACAGGGCCTCGAGGCGGAGCTGCGCACCACGAAGGACCGCCTCCAGGCGACGATCGAGGAGCTGGAGAGCACCAACGAGGAGTTGAAGGCCTCCAACGAGGAGTACCAGTCCCTCAACGAGGAGCTGCAATCGGCCAACGAGGAGCTGGAGACTTCGAAGGAGGAGCTACAATCGGTCAACGAGGAGCTGACCACCGTCAACGGCGAGCTCGGCTACCGGGTGCAGGAGCTGGGACGCATCAACAGCGACCTCAAGAACTTCCTGGAGAGCACGCAGATCGCGACGATCTTCCTCGACAACGAACTCCGGGTGACGAACCACACGCCCGCGGTCACCGAGATATTCCACCTCGTCGAGTCCGACGTCGGCCGACCGATCGCCCACATCAAGTCGCGCATCGCCTACGAGGAGATGCTGGACGACGCCCGGCGCGTCCTGCGCACGCTGGGGCCGGTGGAGCGCGAGATCACCGGCTCGACCACGGGCGCGCGCTACATGGTCCGGGTGCTGCCCTACCGCAGCGTGGACAACTTCATCGCGGGCGTGGTCGTCACCTTCGTGGACATCACCGCCCGCAAGCTGGCCGAGGAGCGCCAGCAGGCGAGCGAGCGGCGCCTGCGCGCCCTGGTGGAGGGCATGCCCCAGCTCGTCTGGCGCGCCGTGGACGGCGGGCGCTGGCAGTGGACCAACTCGCAATGGTGCGCCTACACGGGCCTGACCGAGGCCGAGAGCCGCGACCACGGCTGGCTCCGGGCCCTGCACCCGGACGACCGCGCCCCCGTGCTCGCGCACTGGCGCGAGGCCGAAGGAACCGGGCTTCTCGCGATGGAGAGCCGGATCTGGCAGGGCGAGAGCGGCCTCTACCGCTGGTTCAAGATGCGCGCGACCGCGGTGCGGGACGAGCGCGGCGCGATCGTGGAATGGCTCGGCACCTCGACCGACATCGACGACCTCCGCCAGCTCCAGGAGCAGCAGGAGGTGATGGTCAACGAGTTGCAGCACCGCACCCGCAACCTGATCACCGTGGTGCGCTCCATCGCGCACCAGACCATGGCGTCGAGCGAGACGCTCGACGCGTTCCGGGCCCGCTTCAACGACCGGCTCGGCGCGCTCTCGCGGGTCCAGAGCCTGCTCTCGCGGGCGGAGGAGGAGCCGATCACGCTGCGTGCCCTGATCCGCACCGAACTCGACGCGCTCGCGGCGACGGGGATGCGGGACCGCGTCAGCGTGGAGGGACCGGACGTGTCCCTGCGCAAGGCCAGCGTGCAGACCCTGGCGCTCGCCCTGCACGAACTGGCCACCAACGCCCGCAAGTACGGCGCGCTGGCCGTGGAGGACGGCCAGCTCAGCGTGCGCTGGCGGACCTACGCGGACGAGGCGGGCAGGCGGCGCCTCGCGCTGGAATGGACGGAGCAGGGCATCGCCCCGAGCGCCGTCGCGGGCGGCGAGGTTCACAGCGGCTACGGACGCGAGCTGATCGAGAAGGCGCTGCCCTACGCGCTCGACGCGCGCACGCGCTACGAACTGCGCGCCGGCGCGCTGCGCTGCACCGTCGACCTGCCCCTGGAACGCCGCCGGGGCGACGCACCCGGAGAGCCGTGATCCGACGCGACCGGCGCGCGCGAGCGCTCAGCGCGGGCAGTCGCCGAAGCGGCCGCACAGCTCCTCCGGCACGAAGCGGACATGCGGGATCGGGCCGGACACCGCCTCCGCATCGACGGCCTTCGACGCCGCCTCCGAGGTCGGCGGATCGGTCAGGATCGTCAGCCAGAACGCGGCCGTGGCGAGCGCGAAGGCGGCGAGGAAGAGCGTGAGCCTCGACATCGGCGACACTCCCGAGGGACGAGAGGACGACGATGCACGATCCGCTCCGGGCGCACATGCCCCGAACGGATGAGAGCCGATGATCTCGCGCGTACAGTGCCAGATGAGATCCGGACCATGACTGACTTCTGGCATACCACATTCGCCAAGACTGGCATCGATCTTCACGACAGCGCGAGATCATGCTTCCGCTTGACTTAGAACTTGACGCCCCTGCCGGTCACTGCTCATCTCACGAGCCTCTGGAAGAGCCCGACGCTCCGGGACGCGGGAGCGCCGTCGGATCGGAGGCGCGCATGGAATCGACGCCGAGTTCCGCCATCGCAGAGATCGATCGCTACATCGAGGAAGGCAGCCGGCTCATCGCCCGGGCGGAAGCCTGCCGGCAGAGCCTGGCCGCGCGCGGTGCCCGGCAGGGCCACCTGCTGATGGCCGCCAGGACCATCACGGCGATGGGCCGCGTGCAGGCCACCTTGTTGCGGCAACGCAGGATGCTCCAGGAGGGCGCTGCCCTGCCGACGGCCGAGCGCGCGGCCGTCGTCGTGGTCGCGCCCCCCGGCCGGCCCTGGTGGGCGCTGATCGGGCGCCGGAAGGCCGAGGCCCGCCCCACCTGAGGGGCGCCTTCCGCCGCTCAGGCGGCGGAGGCGGTGAGGCCCCGGCTCTCCGCGTGCTCCAGGAAGGCGTGCGCCTCCTCCTTGCGCTCGAAGATGTGGGGCGCGAGCCCGCGCCGGCTCAGGGCCTCCTGCATCTTCAGGCGCAGGAACGCGCTCGTCGCGTAGCGGGTCGTCGTCAGGTAGTGGTAGGCGCAGAGATACTCGATCATCTCCGCGTAGGCGTCGTAGAGGTTCTCGCTGATGCGGAACCCGTCGTGGTTGACCACCGAGTTCACCCGCTGCCCGGCCTTCAGGCAGGCGGTCTCCAAGACCTGCCGGAGGGCGTCGATGTCGCCCTTCGAGCGCACCTGCCAGCCTTCCAGGTTCACGAAGAGCAGGTTGCGGTCCTTGTCGTAGCTCACCCGCTCGGCGAGGTTGAGGTTGAGGAGGTCGGCCAAGAGCTCCATCGGCTCGTCCCGGAAGATGCGCCGGTCCATCGGGATCGGATTCTCGATCACCGGCATGAAATCCATGTGGGCGAGGATGTCGCGGCCGATGTCGATGCCGGGCGCCACCTCGATCAGTTCGAGGCCGCGCTTCGTCAGGTTGAAGACGCAGCGCTCCGTCACGTAAAGTACCGGCTGGCCGCGCTCCTGCGCGAAGGGACCGCTGAAGGTGTTCTGCTCGACGGTCGCCACGAACTTGCGCTGGCGTCCCTCCTGCAGGATGCGCAGGCGCCCGTCCTCGACCTTCACCGCGAGGCCGCCCGCCGTGAAGGTGCCGGCGAAGACCACCTTGCGGGCGTTCTGCGAGATGTTGATGAAGCCGCCGCAGCCGTTGAGGCGCCCGCCGAAGCGGCTGGTGTTGACGTTGCCCGCCCCGTCGCACTCGGCCATGCCGAGGCAGGTCATGTCGAGGCCGCCGCCGTCGTAGAAATCGAACATCTGGTTCTGGTCGATGATGCAGTCGGCGTTGGTCGCCGCGCCGAAGCTCGATCCCGAAGCCAGCACGCCGCCGACCGCGCCGGCCTCGGTGGTGAGCGTGATGTAGGGGGTGACCTGCTCCTCCGCGGCGACCGAGGAGATGCCCTCGGGCGCGCCCACCCCGAGATTGACCACGCCGTTCGGCGGCAACTCGAAGCTCGCGCGCCGCGCGATGATCTTGCGCTCGGAGAGCGACATCTTCCTGATGCCGGTGACCGGCACGCGGATCTCGCCCGCGAGCGCGGCGTCGTGCATCACGCCGTAGTTCATCCGGTGCTGCTCGGGCTCGGCCACCACCACGCAGTCGACGAGCATGCCGGGCACGCGCACGTCCTTCGGCTTGATCGAGCCCTGCTCGACGATGCGCTCGACCTGGGCGACGACGATGCCGCCGTTGTTGCGGGCCGCCATCGCCTGGGCGAGGTTGTCGAGCGTCAGGGCCTCCTTGGACATGCAGAGGTTGCCCGAGGGGTCGGCCGAGGTGCCGCGGATGAAGGCCACGTCGATCTTGGTGGCGGTGTAGAACAGCCACTCCTCGCCATCGACCTCCACGAGCTTGACGATCTCGTCCCGGGTCACGCTGTTGACGCGCCCGCCGCCGTGACGCGGATCGACGTAGGTCTTCAGCCCCACCTTCGTGAACAGGCCCGGCTGGCCGGCCGCGCAGGCGCGGTAGAGCTGCGAGATCACCCCTTGCGGCAGGTTGTAGCCGAGGATCTTGTTCTCCTGCGCGGCCTGGGCGACCTTCGGCATCCGGCCGAAATTGGCCGCGATCACCCGGCGCAGCAGCCCGTCATGGTGCAGACGGCCGGTGCCGAGCCCTTTGCTGTCGCCCGCACCCGCCGTCATGATCAGGGTGAGGTCGCGCGGAGCGCCGCTCTCGACGAAGCGCTTCTCCAGCGCGGCGTGGAGCGCCTCCGGGATGCAACTCTGGACGAAGCCCGTCGTGGTCACGACGTCGCCGTCGCGGATCAGGGCGATGGCCTCGTCGGCGGAGATGACCTTGTTCTTCTTCATGGGCGTCGTTGTCCGTCCCTGCCGCCCCCTTCGGAGGTCGTTGACGGCCGCTCCTCCCCAGGTCGCCCTTGGCGGGTCTCCCTCGGCGCTGCCGGCGGGCTCGGGCTGCCGGCGCGCGCGTGCGGGGGCGCGGCGCGGCCGGCGCCTGTTGCTTCGAAGCCGCGGGCCCCGCGAAAACGCGGATCCCGGCGCGGATTCGGTCGAGCCAGTCTTGGGCAGAGTACGAGCGGCGACCGAACCCCTGCAACCGAAGATTATTTGGGAAGCCTTTGAATTTCCCTGAGCGATGACTGCACCGCAACATATTCCTGCATCTGGTATTCCAGTCGATCGTACCGGAGCTTGCCCCGACGGACCTATCCAGCGGCCGGCACCGCGCGTAACGCTGCCGGCCGGTCTGGGGCGCCCGGGCCGCGAACGCCCGTGAGAGCATGACGCCCGCATCCCGCTCGACCACCCGCCTGATCCTCGTCCTGGCGGTGGCGGGCTTCGCCAGCACCTTCGCGGGCCGCTCGGTGGAGCCGCTCGTCGGCGTGCTGGCCCGGGACCTCGCGAGCGACCCGCACCGGGCCGCCCTGCTCTCGACCGCCTTCGCGCTGCCCTACGCCCTGATCCAGCCCGTGCTGGGACCGATCGGCGACGCGCTCGGCAAGGAGCGGGTGATGACGGCCTGCCTCGCGGTGCTCGCCGGGGCGCTGGGCGCCTGCGCTCTGGTCTCCGACATCGACCTGCTGTTCGGCCTGCGCATGCTGGCGGGGGCCGCCGCGGGCGGGGTGGTGCCGCTGGCGCTGGCGCTGCTCGGCGACCGCGTGCCGATGGAGCGGCGCCAGGTCGCGATCGGGCGCTTCCTCGTGGCGATCGTGCTGGGGCAGCTCTCGGGCTCGACCTTCGCGGGCCTGCTGGAGGCCGAGATCGGCTGGCGCGGCGTCTTCGCCACGACGGCCCTGGGGGCGGCCTTGGCCGTCTGCGCGACCGGGCTCGGCTTCGAGCGGGGCCTGGGCGCCGCCGCGCGCCGGCCGGATTTCGGCACGGCGCTGGTCCGCTACCGCACGATCATCGCCAACCCGCGGGCGCGGGTGCTGTTCTGCGCCGTCTTCGTCGAGGCCATCGCGGTGTTCGGCATCTTCCCGCACCTCGCGCCGCTGATCGAGGCGCGGGGCGAGGGCGGCCCGCGCGAGGCCGGGCTCGTGCTCGCGGGCTTCGCGGTGGGCAGCCTGATCTACTCGGCCCTGGTCGGCGTCCTCGTGCGCCTCCTCGGCCTGCGCATGCTGGCAGCGGGCGGCGCGGTCTGTGCCGGCGCCCTTCTGGCCATCGGTCTCGCCGGCACCTGGCAGGCCGACTGCGCGGCGATGGTGGCGATGGGGCTCGGCTTCTACATGCTGCACAACACCTACCAGGTGCAGGTGACCGAGGTGGCCCCGCAGGCCCGCGCCTCCGCGGTGGCGCTGCACGCCTTCTCGTTCTTCTGCGGGCAGGCGCTCGGCGTCGCGCTGATCGGGGGCGCGCTCCAGGCGGTCGGCCAGCTCTGGGCCCTCGCCGCCTGCGCGGTGGCCATCCTGGTGCTCGGCCTCGTGACCGCGCACCGCCTCGCCAAGCCCGCTCCGCGCGTGGCCTGAGGCGGTCCGGGACGCGGCCCTCAGTGCAGGTGGAACTCGCCGTTGACGGCGCGCAGCTCCGCCGGCCGGATCAGCCGACTGTGGGCCACCCGGACCGCGTGCAGCCGCCCCTCGATCGAGTCCTGCCAGAAGGCGAGGAAGCGCCGCAGCTCCGGAAAATCCGGGCAGAGGTCGTGGTTCTGCCAGACGAAGCTCTGCAACAGGTGCGGATGGTCGGGCATCCGGTAGAGGATCTCGGCAGTCGTCAGGCTGTAGCCCTCGAGCTGGCGACGGAAGGCGGACGACACGCTCATGGATCCTCGCTCCCCAAATCCGGCCGACCGAGCTTGACCCGCAGCCGCGACTCGATCAAGAGAGCGCCGGAAGGATTACTGTATTATTTACAATATCTTAGCACTCGTTAGCCGGCACTGCTGCCAGACCTTGCGGCGCGGCGGACACGCCATCCACACCGCTTATGCGGCGTGACCCCGACACAGCTTCCGCCCCGCCCGGAATCGCGGCACTCTGGGCCACGGTCAACCGGAGGTTCGGGGCTTGGCAGAAGGCTTGGCACGCGGAGCGCTCGGCCGGTCGCTGCTGCTCGCGGGCGCGCTCTCGGTTCCCCTCGTGACGCCGGCGCGCGCCGAGATCGCGATCTCGGCCGCGAAGATCACGGGCGGGGAACTCTGGGTCCTGGGCTCGACCGGGGAGACCGACGCCGAGATCAGCCTGGACGGGCAATTCACCGGCCGCACGGACGGGCGCGGGAACTTCGAGTTCCGGGTGATCTACCATCCGGCGAGCTGCATCGTGACCCTGCGGGTGCGCCAGCAGGAGCAGCGCGCCGTGGTCGGCGAATGCGGCCAGCAGGGCCCGCCCGGCCCGGCGCCCGCCGCCAGCACCGTCGCGGGGCCGCCGGGCCCGGCCGGTCCGCAGGGCGTGCCCGGCCCCCAGGGGCCCGCCGGACCCGTGGGGCCGGCAGGGGAGCGCGGCGCGGCAGGGGAGCGCGGCGCGATAGGCGAGCGCGGGCCCGCGGGCGAGCGTGGGCCGGCCGGCGAGGCGGGTCGTGCGGGCGCGTCCGGCGCTGTCGGCCCGCCCGGCCCGGCCGGGGCGCGGGGCGAGCCGGGCACGATGGGCGCAGAGGGCCCGGCCGGACCGCCGGGGCCCGCCGGACCTCCGGGCGCCGCCGGACTTCCGGGACCGCCCGGCCCCCGCGGGGAGCGCGGCGAACCGGGCCCGCAGGGCGAGCCGGGCCATCCGGGCGCGCCGGGTCCGGCCGGCAAGCCGGGCCCGCGCGGGCCCGCCGGTCCGCCCGGGCCGCGCGGACCGGCCGCGGCGGCGCAGCCCCGCCCCGCCCCGGCCCGTACGCCGCGCCCCGCGGAGCCCGCACCGATCCCGATCCAGCCGCCGCCAGGGTCCTCGACGGGCGTGCCCTACTGACGGCCTAGAGGCTCTCGGCCTCCTGCGTCTCGCCGGCCAGCCGGACCAGGACCTGCCGCAGCCAGCGATGGGCCGGGTCGTCGTCGTAGGAGGCGTGCCAGACCATCGAGACCGCCACCTCCGCGAGCGGGACCGGGACCGGGCTGACGGTCAGCCCGAGCGCGCTGGCGAAGAAGTGGGCGAGCCGCGCGTGCATCGTCGTGATCACCGGCGCGCCCCGCACCAGGAAGGGCACGGCGAGGAAGCGCGGGGTCGTCACCGCGAGCGTGCGGCCGAGGCCGCGCTCGGCGAGGACGTCGTCCACCACGCCGTGGGCGGTGCCGCGCAGGCTGGTCAGCACGTGCGGGAAGCGCAGGTAGTCGTCGAGCGAGATCGGCGGCTCCAGGCCGACCTGGGCCCGGTCGAAGAGGCAGACGTAGCTGTCGCGGTAGAGCAGCCGCGTCTTGTGGTGGAGCTGCCCCTCCGGCGCCAGCGCGATGGCGAGGTCGATCCGGTCGGTGTCGAGATCCTCGAGCATCGTGGCCCGGTCGAAGGCGCGCAGCAGCAGCTGCACGCCCGGCGCCTCCGCCCGCAGATAGGCCAGCAGGCGCGGCCCCAGCAGAACCTCCGTGCTGTCCGGCAGGCTGATCGTGAACCGGCGCTCGACGGTGGCGGGATCGAACGCCTCCTCGCGGCGTACCAGCGCCTGGACCTGCCGCAGGGCGGTGCGCAGGGGCTCAGCCAGCGCCAGCGCCCGCGGGGTCGGGCGCATGCCCTCGGGCGAGCGGGTGAGCAATTCGTCGTCGAAGAGGCGGCGCAGGCGCGCCAGCGTCGAGCTCATCGCCGACTGGCCGAGGCCGATCCGCGCCGCCGCCCGCGTGACGCTGCGCTCGGCCAGCAGCGCGTCGAGGGCGACGAGGAGATTGAGATCGACCCGAGCTAGATCGACGTGATCGATAGTCATTAGCAATGCGATCGGTTTGATCCATGATGCAGCGCAAAATAGATCCGCTCCATCACCGGGGCGGCGAGCCCCGGCCCCTCAGAAGGACCGGAACCATGACCGTTCGCAAGATGATCCTCCAGACCATCCTCGCGGCCGCCACGCTTGTCGGTGCCGGCCTCGGTGCAGCCCGTTCGGCCGACATCGGTCCGGGCGCGGCCGGCAGCATCGATCTCGGCACGCTCTTGGGGGTCGCCTACTACACCCCGGAGGCGCGGGGCTACCGGGTGGTCGTCACCCTGGCGCCCCGCGCGGCCGCCCCGGGCGTGCGCTTCGAGACGGTGCTCGCGGCCGGCCAGAGCGTCACCCTCTCGACGCCGCGCGCGCCGGGCGACGCGCCCGAGGCGATCGAGATCGCGCGGATCGGCGACCGCGTGCAGGTGAGCGCGCGGCGGCGCGACGCCGTCCGGCAGGCCGCCGCCCTCGATTGAGGCGCAAGCCGGCGCACCATACGCCAACACGCTCGACCTCGCCGAGGACACGATGGCGGCGATCCAGGGCGCGCGGGTCACCGCGCGCTCAAGAATCCGGATCTGTTCAGCCGCACCCTGCGCAGGCTCGGAGCGCGGCTGGAGGCGGCGATGGGGCCGCCCGCCTGAGCCGGCCTCAGCCGCGCGCGAGCGCCGCCTCGATCCTCCGCGCCACGGCGAGCGCCCGGCCGTCGTCGCCGAAGCGGGCGATCACCTGCGCGCCGACCGGCAGGCCGTCGCCCGGCACCGCCACGTTCACGCAGGGAACGCCCATCAGCGTCCAGAGCCGGTTGTAGCGCGGGTCCCCGGTCGAGCCGAGGCCGGCGGGCGCGGGTCCGGCCGCCGAGAAGGTCAGGAGCGCGTCGAAATCCCCGAACAGGTCCTTCAGCACCCGGCGCGAGCGGTGCGCGCAGCGGCGCGCGGCGTCGTACTCGGCGGCTGGGATCGCGGCGGCCGCGTCGAGCTGGCGTCCGACCTTCTCGGGCAGCTCCGCCCGGTGCGCGGCGATCTCCCAGGCGAGCGCCTGCCGGGCCTCGTAGTCCTGGATCACGCCGTGGAGCGCCCAGGCCTCGGGCAGGGGCGCGGGCAGCGCGACCTCGCTGACCCGGGCCCCCGCGCGCTCGGCAGCCCGGCGGGCGGCCTCCAGCGCCCTCTGGGCCTCCGGCTCCGCCGCCCCCGCGAAATCCTGCAGCACGAGACCGATGCGGGGGGCGTCGGGCGAGGCGGCGCCGTCGATCTCCGGCCGGCCGGCGAGGTGGGCCAGCGCGTAGGCGACGTCGCGCACCTCCGCGCCGAACAGGCCCAGCGTGTCGAGCGCCCACGAGAAGGTCTTCACCCCCACCGTCGGCAGGAGACGGAACGAGGGCTTGATCGCCGCGCAGCCGCAGAAGGAGGCCGGCCGGATCACCGAGCCGCCGGTCTGGGTGCCGAGCGCCAGCGGCAGCATCCCGGCCCCGACCGCGGCGGCCGAGCCCGCCGAGGAGCCGCCCGGCGTGTGCCCGGGATCGTGGGGGTTGCGCGTGCCCGTCGGGTCGATGCCGGCGAAGGGCGAGGTCGTGGTCTTGGCGAGCACGCAGGCGCCGAGCGCCCGCAGGCGGCTCACCACGGCGGCGTCGCCCCGCGGGCGCCAGCCCGCGTAGATGGGCGAGCCCATCTGGGTCGGCAGGTCGGCGGTGTCGATGATGTCCTTCACGCCGACCGCGATGCCCGCGAACGGCCCTTCGACCGGGATGACGGGGTCCTGCGCGACGGAGACCAGCGCGCCGACCGCGGGCTCGCGCGCCGCGACGGCCTCGCGGGACAGCCGCACGGCCCCCTCGGGGGTGAGCGTGCCGGCCGCGATGCGGGAACGGATATCGACGAGCGAGAGCATGGCATACCAGTCCGATCCGGAGCCGCCGCTGTCAACGCCCGCCGCGCGCATGCGCCCTCCCGCATCGTTGACGAAGGCTTTACGGACTCGTGCGCATCGTCCGGGTCATGTGGCGTAGCGTTCTCGCGTTCTCCGCCCTTGCGCTCGCGGGCGCGGGGCTCACCGGCTGTGCGCTCAACAAGTTCGAGCGCCGCGATCCCTGGCGCGATCAGGCGGAGCAGGCCTGCCTGTCCCGCAAGCTCGTCACGACGACCGAGTTCATCACGCCGGCCAAAGAGATCGACGGGCCCGGCTCCTGCGGCATGCAGCAGCCCTTCCGGGTGACGCGGCTCGGCAACGGCACGGTGGCGCTCAAGCAGCGCATGACGCTCGCCTGCCCGGCCCTCTCCGAGGCCGAGGCGTGGCTCGCCGACACGATCCAGCCGGCGGCCGAGCTCTATTTCGGCCAGCCGGTCGCCGAGATCAACGCGGGCGCCTACGCCTGCCGCGGGCGCAACAACCAGCCGGGCGCCAAGCTCTCGGAACATTCCTTCGGCAACGCCGTCGACATCATGTCCTTCAAGCTTGCGGACGGCTACGTCATCACCGTGAAGGGCGGCTGGCGCGGCACCGAGGCCGAGCAGGGCTTCCTGCGCGAGGTCTTCCTGGGAGCCTGCCAGCGGTTCACCACGGTGCTGGCGCCCGGCTCGAACGTCTTCCACTACGACCACATCCACGTGGACCTCGCCCGGCACGACCCGCGCGGGCTCCGGCGCATCTGCCAGCCGCTGATCAAGTTCACGCCGCAGCTCGGGGCCGAGGGCCGGCGGCTCACCCGCCCGCTGCCGCCCCCGCGCCAGCCCGCCCCGCCCCAGGCGCCCGTCGATGTCGAGGAGGACGATCCCTACGGCCTCACGCCGATGTCTCAGGGCCGCGGCCCGAACCCGGTCGCCCGCGCCCCGGCCCAGCATCAGGCGCCCTCGGCCTACGCCTCGGCGCCGCCGCAGCGCCCGCTCGCGCAGCGACCGCTCGCACCGCGCACCGCCTCCGCCCTGCCGGACGAGGCCCTCGGTGACGACGCGCCGCTCTCGCTCAGCCCGCCCGGCCTGTCGCCCGGACCGCTCTACTAGGACCCCTGCCTGCAACCGGCGGGTGTCACCCACCGGACGCAGGCCGTGCGAAACGAGGGGTGGGACGGGCGGGATCGCGCGGGGAAAGCTTGACTTGGGCGCCCCCGCGGCCATCGTCGCCGGATGCAGGACACCCAGCGGACGAGGCGGCCCGTGTCGCTCAGGAACTCGCTCATGACAGCCTTCACGCCCGCGCGGCCCGCGCGGATGCGCGCCGCCCTCGGGGCCGGCCTCGTGCTGCTCGCGGCCGCCCAGCCGGCGCTCGCCCGCTCGGCCCGCGAGGAGATCGAGCCCGCCGAGGAGCGCACCTTCCCGTTCAACGCCGACATCCCGGGCTGCCAGGATCCGAGCGTGCTGGAGAAGGTCTCGAGCCGCTTCGCCGAGAAGGAGGCCAAGTTCTGGAACTCCTCCCTCACGATCGTGGCGATCGACCGGATCGAGCGCACCGCGTGGCGCCCCTGGGGCCTCGACTTCTATCCCCGCCGCTTCTGCTCGGCGACGGCCACGACCTCGGACGGCATGCGCCGCAAGATCGATTACTCGGTGCGCGAGAGCCTGGGCCTGCTGGGCGACCAGTGGGGCGTGGAGTTCTGCGTCCACGGGCTCGACCGCGACCTCAGCTACGCCTACGCCACCGCCTGCCGGATGGCGCGGCCCTGAGGGGGCGGTCACGGCGCTTCGACCTCCGGGGGGACGGGTCATGCGGGACGGCCAGGCGGGCGGCAGAGGGCTGCGGGTGAGGCGCGGGATTGCGGCGGCGCTCGCCGCGGCGCTGCTGTCCGCGACGGGCGCGGGCGCGCAGGATCAGGGCGGCTTCCGGGGCGGCGACCGTCCCGGCGCCTTCGACTTCTACGTCCTCGCCCTGTCCTGGTCGCCGACCTACTGCGAGACCGCCGCCCGGCCGGACCAGCGCCAGTGCGCGCCCGGGCGCGACCTCGGCTTCGTCGTGCACGGGCTCTGGCCGCAATACGAGCGCGGCTACCCGCAGAACTGCTCGGCGGTGGAGCGCGCGCCCACCCGTCAGGCCATGGAGATCGCTGGCGAGGTCTATCCGAGCGAGGGGCTGGCCCGCTACGAGTGGCGCAAGCACGGCACCTGCTCGGGCCTCGACCCGGCCGCCTACTTCCGCGCGACCCGCGAGGCCCGCGCCGCCGTGACGATCCCGGAGGCCTTCCAGGGCGCGGGTCCGGACCGGCGCCTCGCCCCGATCGAGATCGCCCGCCTGTTCGTGGCGGCCAACCGCGGCCTGCGGCCCGACATGATGCAGGTGGCCTGCGCGCGCGACGCGCTGCAGGAGGTGCGCATCTGCCTCTCGAAGGACCTGCGCGGCTTCACCCCCTGCCCCGACCTCGCCCGCCAGAACTGCCGCGCCCGCGAGGTCACGGTCGGGGCGGCGCGCTAGCTCTGCGCCCGCGCCGCGGGTAAGGCGCCCGGATGAACTATCGGCACGCCTTCCACGCGGGAAACTTCTGCGACGTCCTCAAGCATCTCGTCCTCGTGCGGGTGCTGGCCCATCTCTGCCTGAAGCCGGCCGCCTTCCGGGCGATCGACGCCTTCGCGGGGCTCGGCCTCTACGACCTCGACGCGGACGAGGCCGCCCGCACGGGCGAGTGGCGCGACGGTTGGGGCCGGCTCGACGCGCCCTTCGCCGACCCGGTCGAGGCGCTGCTCGCGCCCTACCGCGAGGCCGTCGCGGCCGTGCGGGCGCGCCACGGGGCGGCGGCCTATCCGGGCTCGCCCGCCCTGATCCGCGAGGCGCTGCGCGCGGGCGACAAGGGCGTCTTCGTCGAGCTCCACCCGGTCGATCACGAGACCCTGCGGGCGCGCTACGCCCGCGACGCCCGCACCAAGGTGCTGCACCTCGACGGCTGGACCGCCCTCAACGCGATGATCCCGCCGCCGGAGCGGCGCGGCCTCGTGCTCATCGACCCGCCCTTCGAGGTGCCGGGCGAGGTCGAGCGGCTCGGCGCGCATCTGGCGAAGGCGGTCGCCAAGTGGCCGACCGGGGTCTTCCTGGCGTGGTATCCGATCAAGGACGCGGCGGCGGTGGAGCGGATGGTGGCGGCCCTCGACCGCGACCTGCGGCGGCCGGCTCTGCGCCTCGACCTCGTGGTCGATCCGCCCGATCCCACCCGCCTCACCGGCACCGGGCTGATCGTGGTCAACCCGCCCTGGCGGCTGGCCGAGGAGGCCGCCCTGTTCCTGCCCGCGCTCGCCGAGCGCTTCGCCCGGGGCGACTACGGCGCGTTCCGCTGCGACCCGCTCGGGCCGCCGGCCTGAGGCCGCCGGAACCCGCACCGCGCACCGCGCACCGCGCATCGCCCCGGAAGACTGTTAAATCGCGATTGTCCGGGCTTCTTTAAAGCATTGGTCAGTGTTTCTGGAGGATGTTCCGCCCGGAATGGAACCGGTCACGGGGAGCCGCCATCGATGACCGCCTCGCGCCGGCTCGCAGGGCCGCTCCGCTCGCCCAGGTCGTGGACCGTCCTCGGCATGCTGGCGCCGGTCGGTATGCTCATCGTTTCCGGCCTCATGCTGCTCGACTTGCGGCGGGACGCCTGGGAGAAGGCCGAGCAGACCTCGCGCAACCTTCTCCAGGTGATCGAGCGCGACGTCGCGCGCAACGTCGAGATCATCGACCTCTCGCTGCAGGCCATCGTCGACAACCTGAAGGCGCCGGGCGTGGCGGAGGCCAGCCCCGAGCTGCGCCAGCTCGTCCTGTTCGACCGGGTGACCTCCGCCCAGGACGTCGGGATAACCCTCGTCCTCGACGAGGCGGGCGACAGCATCCTCGACGCGGCCTCCACGACGCCGCGCCGGGTGAACAACGCCGACCGCGACTACTTCAAGGCGCACAAGGCGCGCGCCGACCTCGGCCTCCACATCAGCCACCCGGTCGTCTCGCGCCTGACGGGCGCGCCCGTCATCGTGCTCAGCCGCCGGATCAGCAAGCCGGACGGCTCCTTCGGCGGCGTGGCCCTGGCCAGCCTGTCGCTCTCCTATTTCGACCGCCTGTTCGACCGGATCGACCTGGGACGGCAGGGCACGATCAACCTGTACCACCGCGACGGCACGCGCCTCCTGCGCTACCCGACCCCCGATCCGGTCTCCGCCCCGCCGCCGAACTTCCTCGCCGCCCCGAACTTCCAGCGCTTCCTGCACCGGGACAGGGGCACCTTCGTCGGCACCACCTTGAGCGACGGCGTCGAGCGGCACTACACCTTCGTCCAGTTCCCGGATCTGCCGCTCGTCCTCAACGTCGCCGTCGCGACCCGGGAGATCGATGCCGAGTGGCGCCGGAAGGCCCTGGTCCTCGGCGGCATCCTGCTGGCCCTCGGCGGCCTGACGGCGGGCCTGTCCCTGCTGTTCGGGCGGGAACTGCGCCGCCGCACCGCCGTCGAGGCCGAACTCGCCCGGCTCTCCCGCACCGACGTCCTCACGGGCCTCACCAACCGCCGCGGCTTCGACGCGGCGCTCGGCGCGGCCTGCGAGCGGGCGCGCCGCACGGGCCAGCCGCTCTGCCTCCTGATCGTCGATGCCGACCACTTCAAGCGCTACAACGACCGCTACGGCCACGCTGTCGGCGACGCGGTGCTGAAGGGCCTTGCGCAGGGCCTGTCGGCGAGCGTCCACCGGCCGGACGATCTCGTGGCGCGCGTCGGCGGCGAGGAGTTCGCCCTGCTCCTGCCCGACACCGAGATGGCGGGCGCGGCCCGCATCGCCGAGCGGATCCACGCCCGGGTGGCCGAGCTGGCCATCGCGGAGGCCGGGATCGCGGCGGGTACGGTCGGCGTCAGCATCGGCCTGGCCTGCGCCGCGGCGGAGACGGCCGCCGACGACCTCTTCCGCCTCGCGGACGGCGCCCTCTACGCCGCGAAGGAGGCCGGGCGGAACCGGACCTGCCGCGCGACGGTGCCGGAGCCCGAGGCCGCTTCCCCGGCCGCGCGCGGGCGGGCGGGCCTGCGGGTGGTCGGCGCGTAGCGGGCAGCACGCCCCGGTGCGCGGCCTCGGGCGCGGGCACCGTCGCGCGGGGCGATCTTGCGCCGGAACCGGCCCGACATACCTCGTGGGGGAAGGCCGGGCCCCGAGCGGGCAAGCGCCGGTCTTGAAGGCAAGGCGATGCTCTCCTCCGATACCGACATCCTGACCGCCGCCGCCTCGTGGCGGCGCGACGGCCGCGGCGTGGCGCTCGCGACCGTGATCGAGACCTGGGGCTCGGCCCCGCGCCCCGTGGGAAGCCACCTCGTCATCGATGAGGACGGCAACTTCCTGGGCTCCGTCTCGGGCGGCTGCGTCGAGGGCGCGGTGATCACCGACGCGCTCGACGTGATCACGGACGGGCGCCCGCGCGTGCTCGAATTCGGCGTGGCCGACGAGACCGCCTGGCAGGTCGGCCTCTCCTGCGGCGGGCGCATCCGCGTCCTCGTCGAGCGGGTGGACTGATGCGCGCCGAGACGCTGGACGCCCTCAATGCCGAGCGCGCGGCGCGCAGGGCCGCGATCCTCGTGACCGACATCGCGGACGGGGCGCAGCGCCTCGTCACGGCCGGGGCGATCGATGGGGATCGGCTGGCGCCGGAGCTGCGCCGGGCCCTCGCCGCCGGCCGCAGCGGCCTCGTCGAGCGGGACGGCCGGCAGCTCTTCCTCACCGTGCAGGTCCCGCCGGTGCGCCTCGTCGTGGTGGGCGCGGTCCATATCAGCCAGGCGCTCGCCCCGATGGCCGCCGCCCTCGGCCTCGCCGTCACCGTGATCGATCCGCGCACCGCCTTCGCCAGTCCGGAGCGCTTCCCCGGCGTGGAACTCGTACCGGCATGGCCCGACGCCGCGCTCGGCGGCGCCGTACCGGCCCTCGACCGCTACTGCGCCCTGGCCGCGCTCACCCACGACCCGAAGATCGACGACCCGGCGCTGGCGGCGGCGCTCCGGGCCGGCTGCTTCTACGTGGGCGCGCTGGGCTCGCGGAAGACCCACGCGGCCCGGCTCGCGCGCCTCGGTGAGGCCGGCCTCGGCGAGGCCGAGACCGCCCGCATCCGCGCCCCGATCGGGCTCGATATCGGCGCCGTGAGCCCGCCGGAGATCGCGGTCGCGGTGCTGGCGCAGGTCGTCCAGGCCCTGCGCCGCCCGGAGACCGCCCCATGAGGTTCGGGCGCGTCCCCGTCTCGGAGGCGGCGGGGCTCGTCACCGCCCACACCGTGCGGGCGGGGGGCGCGACCTTGCGCAAGGGGCACGTCGTGACGCCCGAGATGGCCCGGCAGATGGCGGCGGCGGGCCTCGACGACCTCGTGGCCGTGCGCCTTGACCCCGGCGACGTCGGCGAGGACGCCGCGGCCCGGCGTCTCGCCGAGCGCTTGGCCGATCGGCCGGGCGACGGGTGGCTGCGCGTCGCCGAGCCCTTCACCGGCCGCTGCAACCTCTTCGCCGAGCGGGCCGGCGTGCTCCTCGTCGAGCGCGCCGCGATCGACGCCGTCAACGCCGTGGACGAGGCGGTGACCGCCGCGACGCTGCAGCCCTTCCGGCCCGTCGTCGCGGGCGAGATGGTGGCGACCGTCAAGGTCATCCCGTACGCGGTCGCGGGCGACGTCCTGGAGCGCGCCTGCGCCGCCGTGCCGGCGCGGGCGCTGCGGGTCGCCCCCTACCGGCTCGGTCGGGTCGGCGTCGTCTCGACGCGCCTGCCCGGCCTGAAGGAGGGCACGATCGACCGCACGCTGCGCGTGCTGGCGGAGCGCCTCGCGCCGACCGGGGCCCGGATCGTCGCAGACGAGCGGGTTCCGCACGATCCCGCGTCGCTCGCCGACGCGCTCGGCGGCCTCGCCCGCGCGGGCGCCGAACTCGCGGTGGTCTTCGGCGCCTCCGCGATCGCCGACCGGCAGGACGTGATCCCGGCCGGGATCGAGCGCGCGGGCGGCCGGGTCGAGCATCTCGGCATGCCGGTCGATCCCGGCAACCTCCTCCTGGTCGGGAGCCTCGGCGCCATGCCGGTGATCGGCGCGCCGGGCTGCGCCCGCTCGCCGAAGGAGAACGGGTTCGACTGGGTGCTGCACCGCCTGCTCGCGGGCCTCGCCGTCACCCGGGCCGACATCGTCGCGCTCGGCGTCGGGGGACTGCTCATGGAGATCGTCTCCCGGCCCCAGCCGCGGGACGGGGGCGAGCCGGACGAGGCGGATGCCTGAGCCCGGCCCCGCATTCCCCCCCGGAATCGGCATCGTGCTGCTGGCGGCCGGGCGCGGCACCCGCTTCGGCCCCGAGCCGAAGCTCCTGGCCGCGCTCGGCGGCCGCCCCCTCGTGCGGCACGCGGCCGAGGCCGCCTGCGAGGCCGCCTGCGCCTGGGGCCTCGGCCCGGTGGTCGCGGTGCTCGGCGCGCACGCGCCCGCCGTGCGGGCGGCGCTGAGCGGGCTCGACATCCGCTTCGTCGAGAACCCGGCCTACGCGGACGGGCTCTCCACCTCGCTCCGGGCCGGGCTCGCGGCCCTGCCGGAGGCGTGCCCGGGTGCCGTGGTGATGCTCGGCGACATGCCCCGCGTGGCGCCCGCCCTCCTGCGCCGCCTCGCCGAGGCCTTCGACGGGCGCGCCGCCGCGATCGTGCCGGTCTGGCAGGGACGGCGCGGCAATCCGGTCCTGCTGAACCACCGCCGCCTGGCGCCGGAACTCGACGGGCTCGCGGGCGACCGCGGAGCCGGCCCCCTCCTGGCGGGGCGGCCGGACGTCGTGGAGATCGCGGGCGAGGCCGGCAGCGGCCTCGACATCGACACGCCGGAGGCGCTGGCGGCCCTGTGACCCGGGGCCGGGGCGGCCGGCGCCGCGGCTCAGACGCGCCGGGCGGGCTGCGGCGCCGGCCGCACCGCCCCCACCCGAAGCCAGGCGCTCGCCCGGACGTTGAAGTCGCGCATGTCCTCCAGCGTGCCGGCGAGGTCGTGGCGCAGGCCCTCGCCGCTGCGGCGCAGGTGCTCCGCCTCGCGCACCAGGCGGCGGCTCTCCCGGAAGGCCGCCCTCGCCCGTCGCCACAGCTCGTCCGTCATCATCCGGCCTCGCACCACGGTGCCGATCAAGCCCATGGCGGCGGCAAGTATACAACCAGGGATAGAACGCGCGGAACAGTGCTTCCGGATTAGGACCGATGCGTATCGACGCGTATCGACGCGGCTTCCAAGCCCGCTCCGGCCTTAGGATCCGCGGGGCGGAGTCGTCCGCCCGGATCACTGAGCACCGGGATCCGCCTCAGGATCGGCCTGGCCCGGCTCGGAGCCCCGCGCGCGGCGCGCCTCCGCTCGGCACCGGTCGGAGCAGTAGCGCACCGCGTCCCACACGCGCTCCCACTTCTTGCGCCACGCGAAGGGCCGTCCGCACTGCGCGCAGACCTTTTCCGGCAGGTCGCCCTTGCGGCGCATCCGCGGCATCGCGGCCTCAGCGCCCGATCCGCGCTGCCTCGGCGAGGCCGACGGGCGACCAGCGCGTGAGCTGGACGAAGCCGTCGCGGGCCGCGATCACGAGGTGTCGGCGGTATCGGTGCACCACGGTGCCGGGCGCGTAGTCGTGCGCCGCGTGCCAGCCGCCGGCCTCAGACACGAAGATGCGGGCGTCCTCGACCCGCGCGATCGTCTCGATCGCCCCGAAGGCCCTGACGCGCCTGAGCACCGCATCGACTCCGGCCCGGAAATCGAGCGTCCGGTCGGCATCGCTCGCCCGCGGCCAGTACGAGCCGTCGCCCTGGGGCTCGGGCCGGCGCCAGCGCTGCGGCAACTCCCGGGCGAGCGGGCCGGCGGCGAGGCGCCGGGCCGCCATCTGGCACTTGGCCAGCAGGCTCTCGTGGCTCTCCTGCGGCCCCAGGCCGAACAGCTCCTGGGCCAGGATGTCGCCGGTGTCGAAGCCCTCCTCGGCGAGCACGTGCGCGGTGACGCCCCAGGTCTCGTAGCCCTGCTCCACCGCCCGGAACAGCGGGTAGGGACCGCGGCCCGTCGGCAGGGGCGAGGGATGGAGGTTGAGGCCGTAGGCCGCGAAGGGGCGCCAGCCCGTGATCAGCCAGGGATAGCCCGCCACCACCAGCGCCCAGTCCCGCCCGTGCGCCGCCCGCAGCGCCTCGAGGTCCTGCACCCGCAGGCGCGAGAGCTGGATCGGCACGCGGGCCTCGCGCGCGCGCGCCAGCACGACCTCGTTGTGATCGTAGATCCCGTCGCAGGGGCGGCTGAACAGCTTGATTGGGGTCCAGCCGGCACCCACCAGGGCCTCGAACACGCCGCCGAGGAAATCGATGCCCGCGAAGGCGAACTTCATGGTCTCAACGTCCTGGTCTCCCCGGAGGGCCTGCGACGCCGTGAACGGGTCCGGCTCGACCGCGCGGCCTCCCAGCCGTCGCGGCCCGCCATACCTTGAGCCGGTTCGGCGCGGAGGCAAGGGGCGATCGATGAGCGGGGCGCGGGGACGGGTTCTGATCTACGGCGGAACCGGCGGGATCGGTGATGCCACGGCGAGGGCGCTGCGCGGGCGCGGCTACGCCCTCCACCTCGCCGCCCGCGACGCCGGCCGGCTCGAGGCCGCGGCCGCGGAACTCGGCGAGACCACGACGAGCGCGGGCGATGTCGCCGACCCGGACTTCTTCGCGCGGGCGACGGAGGCGGCGGGCGCGGGCCTGGCCGGCCTCGTCTACGCGGTCGGCACGATCAACCTGCGCCCGCTCGCGCGGCTGACGCGGGCCGACGCGGAGGCCGACTTCCGGCTCAACGCGCTGGGCGCCTTCTCGGCGGTGCAGGCGGCGGCCGACGCCCTCCGGGCCGGCGCGGGCGAGGCGGGGGCCGGCGTCGTGCTGTTCTCGACGGTCGCGGCGCGGCAGGGCTTCACCGCCCATGCCAGCGTGGCGATGGCCAAGGGCGCGGTGGAGGGCCTCGCCCTCTCGCTCGCGGCCGAACTCGCTCCGCAGGTCCGCGTCAACGTCGTGGCGCCGTCCCTGACCCGCACGCCGCTGGCCGCCGCCATCACGGCCAACGCGACCCTGGCGCAGGGCATCGCCGGCATGCACGCCCTGCAGCGGCTCGGCGAGCCGGACGATGTCGGGCGCCTCGCCGCCTTCCTGGTCTCCGACGAGGCCGCCTGGATCACCGGACAGGTCATCGGGGCCGACGGCGGCCGCTCGACGCTGCGCACCAAGGGCTGAGACCGCCCACCGACGGCCGCTCCACGGTGCGCCTTTCCCAAGCGCTTTTCCCGGCACCCCTACAGCGGCGTCCAGACGGCGAGCGCCAGGTAGGGGCCAGGCCGGCGTGCCGTCTCGAACTGCACGCCCGCGGAGGCCCGGAGGCTGAAGCCGCCGAGCGCGAAATCCGTGGCGTGCAGGCCGAGGTTCCACTTCCGGTACGCGGTCCGGTCCGCGTAGAGGCTCGCCTCCGGCCCCAGATAGGCGCCCCAGAGGCGGTAGCCCCAGGCGAGGCGTCCCCAGGCATCCTCGCGCGACGATCCGAGGATCGCGGTGGCCTGCAGCAGGGTCTCGGGCGTCGGCCGTGCCCAGACCTCGCCGTGCAGGCGCAGGCCCCAGCGCGCCGGTAGCGGCAGGCTGCCGGCGGATCCGCTCAGCATCTCGACCGAACCCTCCGGCCCGGCGAAGAGCGCGACCACGCCCCACTCGTGGAACCACTGGTACCCGGCGACCACGGCACCGAGCGCGGTCGTGCGCGAGAGGCTCGCCATCACCGGCAGGCGTGCGCAGGCGCACATGCCGCGCTCGCGCCTGTGACCCGCGCCGACGCTCGCCAGCAGGACGAACCCATCCTCCGCAGCGCCGCCCGGCGCGACCTTCGCCCCGGCACTCAGAAAGGTCGCGGCGCCCGCGTCCAGGGTGCCGAACAGAACCGTGTCCCATTCGCCGGCCGTCGCGGCCGGCACGGGCCCCATCAGCGCGCCCAGCTCAGCGACCCAGGCCCCGAGGCTGCGGATCCACCGAGGGAACGTGGCCGGCCGAACGCTCACCGCGCGCACTCCTCAGACCGTCGCGCGGCGCGCGAACCTGAGATGTGCCAACAATCCTACATGCGGGGATTGAGAACCACCAGACGTTAACGCTCGAACGAAGGGTTCTCACGCAAAATCCGGCGCATGAAGACTTCAAACCTCAAGTAAACATTGCGACCATATCAAACTTGAGGTTAACTTCGGGACACGCGTGAAGCGCGCCTGCATGGCCTTCGCCGCCGCGGCTGCCTCCCACCCCGCCCGGGGGCCCCGCGCTTGGCGGCGCAGGCGAAGTCCGGTAGAGCCGCGCCGGGACAGCAAACAACGGCCGAGCCTTGTATTCCGGTGCACGAACGTCCGAAGTCCTCACCGTCCTGGCCAGCCAGGACGGTGACAGGCTGACCGTCGGCGACATCGTCGCGGTCCTGCGCGACCGGGCCTTCGCGCTGCTGGTGGTGCTGCTCGGACTGCCGAACTGCCTGCCGATGCCGCCGCCGATCCCGTTGGTCTGCGGCCTGCTGCTGCTGCTCGTCGCCGTCCAGATCGCGGCCGGGATGTCGGCGCCCTGGCTGCCGCGCCGCCTGCTCGGCCGCTCCATCGCGCGCCAGGACGTCGAGCGCGCGGTGCGGCGCGCAGTGCCGATCCTGCAGCGCCTGGAGCGCTGGTCGCGCCCGCGCATGAGCGTGTTCGAGAGCGCCCTCGGCATGCGCGGCATGGGTCTCGCGCTCCTGACGCTCGCGATGGCGCTGATCGTGGCTGCGCCGATCATCGGCCAGATCCCGCTCGGCCTCGCCGTCTGCCTCGTCGGGCTCGGGCTGGTGGAGCGGGACGGCGTCGTGGTGATCGCGGGCCTCGTGGTGGGCACGGCCGGCGTCGCGCTGAACGCCGGCTTCGTCTACGCGATCGTGGCGGGCCTGATGAGCCTGTTCAGCCCGTAGAGCTGCCGCGGATCGCGGCGGCGGAAGCGGCTCCCGTGCGATCCAGGGGCCGCTCCCTCGTGGCAAACCACCCTTTGGCTCGCGCTAGCGGCGCAGGATCTTCGTCACGAGGCGCCCGATCGGCGTGCTCGAATCGGCATTGCGCGTATCGCGTGCGACGGCTCGATCCTCGTTGCCGAGGAGTTTGGTGACGATGCGTCCGATCAGGCTCATGGGACTCGATCCTCTGGCGTTCACGCGCACCGGCGACCTTCCGGCGGCGGCGGCACGGCTCTCCTAATCCAACGGTCGAGCCTGTCGGGCCGTTCCCCGGCGCCCCCCGGACGGACCTCGGGCCCGGCCCTGCCCGTCCGCGGACGAGCAGGCGCCGCGCGCCGGCCCGTTCCACACCGCGCGCGGCAGCAAACGCCTTGCCAGGAGCGGGCCTGGACGCTACAGCACCGCCACCTCGTCCGGCCTGCCCCAACACGACGCCTCCCCGCGTCGCCTCGGAGCCCTGGCGAGGTCTGGAGGGGTGGCCGAGTGGTTGAAGGCGCACGCCTGGAAAGTGTGTATACCGGCAACGGTATCGCGGGTTCGAATCCCGCTCCCTCCGCCAGCTATTCTTCAATGCTATTTTATGAGCGCTTGCCGATAGTTAGTCGGAATGCGGCGCCCCCTGTCCCCCAAACTGCCCCTCATTGTGTCCCCCAAAGAGGCGGATCTGCCGCACGGTAGCTCCAGGGCCGAAAGTCGGCAAAGGCGGACCTGATCCTGGCGCATCCGCCCATGGATTGAGGAGCACGGACGCCAAGCTCCTACCGTCACGCTGGATGTCTGTGACCGCCGATCGCTTCGCAGCAGATTTTCGGTTGCCGCCCGCAGCACCCATTGCCGTACAAGCGGTGGACACCCTGCCATGCACACGCAGGGAGCTATGTCGTCTATCGGATCAGCTTTCCACCGAGCCCTTCGTGCGCTGCGTTGTCGGATTAGCAGCCGCTGCGTGACAGCGGCACAGCGATGCAGAGGCAGCGCGGCGGTATCACGCGCTCGCAAGCGCATTGGGCTGGAGGCGGACAAGGCCTCGACGATCGAGCGCTGCCGGAGCGGCCTCTGGAGCAAGCCTCACAACACCGTCACAGGCCAGCAACCGTTAACCAGCGCGTGCGAACGCTAGGCCCCATGATCGAGGGTGTATTCACAGCTCGCAGACACACCCGAGCTTGACGCCGACCCTCGCCACACCGAGACCCTTAACGACCGCAGGTAGGGAGTTACGACGGTGGGCCGCAGCCTCCAAACAGCACCGGCACCCCTGGTTGCAGATCGTCGGCAATGGCGCGTCGCCGTACCGATGGACATCTTCTCGGAGGCGCGCCTACGTCGCACCGACGCGGTTCGTGTTACCGACCTTTTTGCAGGCGCTGGAGGTTTCAGCCTCGGCTTTGAGGCAGCCGGGGCAACCATCCAGGCTGCCATCGAGATTGATGCCTGGGCATGCGAGACGCTGGAGCGTAACCATGCCTCTCGAGTGATCCATTCCGATATCGCTCGGCTCTCCGATCAAGAGATCAAAGAGACCGGTTCAGGCAGCGACATCGTTATCGGAGGGCCGCCCTGCCAAGGCTTCTCGATCGCCAACCGCAAGGCTGGGGACCCTAACGATCCGCGCAACACCCTGTTCCAGCACTTCGTGCGCTCGGTGGACCTCATTAAGCCCAAGGCGTTTCTCATGGAGAATGTCCCCGGGCTCCTGAAACGCCGAGCCAGCTGCAAGCGGCCTGTCATCGACATCATCGTCGATGAGCTAGAGAAACTTGGCTACACGGTCCGCTTCCAAGTGTTGGAAGCGATGGCATTCGGTGTGCCGCAGATCCGACCGCGATTGTTTGTCTATGGCATCCGCGGGAACGCCGACCCGACCTTCCCCAAGCCTACTCATGGTCCATCCACTCGCAGAGCCGACCTCTTCGCAGATGGCCCCGACCTGCTGGATTATGTCAGTCTATGGGACGCCATCGGTGATCTGCCGGAGCTAGAGGCCTGTCAAGGCGCAGAGGAGATGCTATCCTCAATACGGCCGGCGAATGATTATCAAGAGCTACTCCGCGCAGGCACGTCTGCCGTCTATAACCACAAGGCGATGCGACACTCTGCGCGGCTGGTCGAGCGTTTCTCTCATGTAAAATGGGGCGAGTCTGGGATGCATGCTCCTGAAGAGCATGCCGCACGGCAACGCGGCGACTACAGTGTTCTTTCTGGGAAATCCTACTCCCAAAACAACCGTCGAATGTTTCCTGACCGGCCTTGCCATACTATCCCGGCAAGTTTCTATGCCAACTTCATCCATCCATACAAGAACCGCAACTTCACGCCTCGTGAAGGAGCACGCATCCAGTCCTTCCCCGACTGGTACCGGTTTTGTGGCAAACCCACCGTTGTAAGCACACGCCTCCTCTCGCGCGAGGGACGGACCGAAGAGCTGCATCTGTGTCAGTACAACCAGATCGGCAATGCGGTCCCTCCGCTCCTCTCCTACAATCTAGCTCGGCATATCATTTCTCAGATATAAATATAGGCGCGCTGAAATGCTGAATAGTAAAGACGCAGACCATCATCCGCATGAGGTAGACGAGGCGGAAATTGACATTGAGGCCCAGGAAGACGAAGACGAGCATGATCTTGACATAAAAGTTCGTAATGTTTTTGTCCATGGACAGAATTTAAGCCAAAAAGAAAACCATAAAAGAAAGTACATTGACAAAGAAAGCAAGGATTTTCTTGAAAAAATCCGGGAGCGCTACGATCAGTGGCATAACGATAACACGAATCTTGAGGGCCCGTTCCTCGAAAAGCGAAGTGACGACCTGAAGGTTGTTACAGAGAGGGTGCGACTGCTATCTGACTACAAAGCCTTTCTCGATCAAAAGGCCTATGCCGAAAAATTTGACAGCAGGTCGAATCTCCACAGCTCTGTTTTAGAAGAGTTTATATATTACCTATTCCGCGATCTGGTTGCGGACTTCCCTGGAAGGCCTCTGATCGGAAAGTCACACACCTTCAAAGATCTTTTCTTTTTCCCTGGCGGCTATAAGGAGATGCTCACAAGGCCGCATTCTCGTGTAGAGAAGAAAGATCATGACTTCGTAATTGGTGCCAGTATTATGGCCCAGTTCCGCTGTGACGACAGCTCGACCGTAGAAAGTAATATCTTTGAGCTTCCTGCGGTTGCGATCGAGTGTAAGACGTATCTTGACAAAACAATGCTAGAAGGCAGCTCGAGCGCTGCTGAACAGCTCAAATTCCGCAATCCAAACGCTCTCTACATAGTGGTAGCCGAATGGCTCAAGCTCACAAGCGCTGTAAATTTAAAGAAATACAAGGTAGATCAGATATACATATTTCGCCGTCAAAAAAATACTGACAGGGAGTTCCGGCACGAAGAAGGATATGTGATGAGGCCCATCGATCCGAATGTGGTTTTTCGACTTTATGAGCAAGTGCGGGATCATCTAAGCGGTTCCTGGGGCGGTGGAGTGGAGGCAGGTCTGGAGCGCGGCTGGCTCATCTAAGGACCTATTGTAGCCGGCCCTGAATCAACTTCTAAGTTACTTAGCCTCCGTAGGCTTTCACCGCGTCTTGGGTTGCCGCGCGCCCTATCAACATGCAGTCCTGTCCACAAACGGCGAACGTGGGGGCTGTCGAAAAATCTCACACCTATTCACATATGGGCATGGCAGTTCAACGAACGGCATCTGCCAGCAAATCAAGCAGCACGGCTATGCTCTGTTTGCTAGGCAACGACATTCACAACGGTGTTGTGGTCTTGGGTAATCTACCTCGCTCCGCTGGAGGCCAACACGTCACCTGCATGCCAACCGAAGGTAACCGCATCGTCGTCTTGTCCCATCGAGAGGCGCACCCTGCCTAGGTCCGGCAGGAGCTGCGACACCCTTTGCATCTTGGACGCCTTCTGTCTCATCCGCAGGCTGACGTAGCGGCTCACCAACTGCTGCGTGACATCGAGGATGGTCGCCATCTCCGTGTGGGTGAGATCAGGGAAGCTGTCACACAGCCAGTGGACACAACCCTGGACATTCAGGTCGTTGAGGCGCTGGGCCCGGAAGCAGTCCAGCCTCTCCTTCGCTTCGATGACGGCTGACCGCGCTGGCTTGGCCTCCATCGCAATCAGAGTGTCGGCCCACCTTGCCTCAATCCACTGCCTGCCCTGCGGGCCGATGACATCGAAGGGGTGGCGGACCTTCGGGGGCTTTGCCGGGATGTGCCTGCCGAAGCCGCACTGGATGACCCAGGGCATGAGGCGATGTCGATTGTGGGCTCGACCACCCTGGACGTAGAGGAACCCCATCTCGCGTAGGATGGTCCTGATCCGACGTGAAGAGACACCCATCAACTCACCGAGTTCGGTGATGGTGATCCAGTCTCCGGCGCTGACTTCAACGACCTCGCCGGTGCGACGATCGAAGACGTGGTCTGTGTACTGCATGATGTTCCTTGTGTGTTGTGGGTTTGGGTAATGGGCCTCGCTCCGCCGGAGGCAGAGGATGGGCTTCAAAGAGCATTAGGGGGCTATCGCACACCGAGAGGTGCACGTTGCTGATTAAGGGGATCGTGTCTGAGAGAGTCCGTGAGTGGTGCCCAGCCGCGGCGCCAAAAGCGAGCTAAAAAGAACTGATACGCCCCGTCTCAGATGAGGCCATCTTCTTTCTGGAGGCGGCATCGGTGTGGAGGCTTGCAAGCCCGGTCAGCTTCCTGGCAGTCTGACTGGCCACTGTGCGTAGCACTTGCAGCAGCTCTGAGCGCGACCACCTCATCTCATCTCTCTTGATTGCGGCGAGCAATCGGAAGGGTAGGCGAATCTTCCTGTGCAAGGTCCTGATCGCGTGCAGCTCATTCTCCGATTGGGCCGGCATCCGAGTTGGATGCATCACTCGGTCCCGCTACCGTAACGGCATGAGTGACACGAACCGCATCGCCCGACTTCGCATCGAGCTGGACAACACCAAGCCGGTTGTTTGGCGCACCGTGGAGGTGCCGCTCACTACCAATCTCAGTGGGCTGCATGAGGTGATTAACGCAGCGATGCCACTCGAAGGGCCTCACCTCTGGGATTTCCAAGTGGGCGTAAACCGCTACGCCTTGCCGTCCTCCACCTCTCCCGATCCTAAGAGCCGCAGTCCCAAGGCGGCGAAGCTAGGAGCGGTGCTACAGGACGGCATCAGGCAGTTTGCCTACACCTACTATGTTTCAGGCCTCAAGCAGCAGCACACCATCAAGGCAGAAGGTATCTACGAAGCTGATCCGGCGGTTGAGTACCCCCGCTTGTTAGACGCTGTTCGGCGGGTGCCGCTTGAGCGCACTGGCAGCGAAGCTGACATCGCGGAGCTTCTTGACGTGCCCCCAGAGCTCGAACATGGCGATGAAAATACACCACAGCGCTCTGCTGACTCTGTTGATCAAGAGCCGTTGGACCTGGAAATCATCCGAGGCCGCATGGAAAAGCTGGCGCGGCGTAGAACATTAGGGAAGGTAGGCTTCATCAAAAGCAAGGGACTGGCGTCGAAGTAGGAGCAGGCACCAAGCTAGAGCAGACCGAGGTCGTTTAGCGTAGTCTCACGCAGCGCGTTTCGCGACCTTGGCGATAGTCGCTCGGCTGCATCCGGTGGCCGCTTGGATCTGAGACCAAGACAGGCCCTTAGTGAGCAGGGTCGCGATGCTGGTGCTGCGTTCAACGTCCTCCCTCTGAAGTTCGAGTGGTGCACGCCAACGATCTGACGGCGCTCACATCGCTGACGGCGCCCACATCGGTCGCGTGGACAAGGCTGTGAGGGATCTTGGTCATCCTCACGCCTCCACGACCGCAAGCGCGGCAGGACGTCCGAAGGGCGAGGGCCGGTAGCGTCGGATCGTGAGCCCTCTTTCGGTCTCGTGGACCGTGAGGCCCGCTGCTTCGCCCACCGTGGAGCGGAGGCAGATCGTCTCGGACCCTGCATGGGTCATGGTCAGCGGCTCACGGCTAGGCACACCCTCACTCTGGAGGATGCGGGCAGCAGCGAAGAACGGCGTCTCGGAGGTGCACAGAAGGCGGTCGCCAAGGCGCGCGACATAGCGCCCTCGGCCCGTAGGGCTGATGGTGATGTTCATGGTCTCTCTGGTGATGGGAGGAAGCCCAGGAGGGCGAAGGGCCCGTCAAGCGGGCGTAGAGGTGCCCGTCAGGTGCGCCGGTAGCGGCCAAGGACGGGCGTTGAGGTTGCTCGGCTACGGCTGGGAGCCGGCAGAGCGTCACGGCCGCTGGCGGTCTCTACCGACGCAGCGGAAGAGGCACACGGATGCGGTGCCTCATGTGTCGTGAGGATTGCGGGAGAACGGGCCCAAGGTCGAAGCCCCAAGGCCATCCGAAACGGGGTAGACGACCCCACAGAGGGGCCGCGAGGTGGTCAGCAGGCCATCTGCATGCACACCGATACGCTCCCTCAGGGAGACGCACCGGTCATGCCGCGGGGGATCAAGCGGCTCGCTTCGCGATCTTGGCGATGGTCGCTCGGCTGCACCCTGTGGTCTTCTGGATCTGAGACCACGACAGGCCCTTGGCGAGCATGGACGCGATGCCGGCGTTGCGCTCGGTGTCTTCAGGACGGCCCTTGTAGCGCCCGTCAGCCTTGGCCTTGGCCTGTCCTTCTGCCTGACGCCTACGGCGATCCTCGTAGTCCTTGCGGGCCACGGCAGCGAGCACGTCCAGCATCATGCCGTTGACGGCCTCGAACATGCGAAGGGTGAAGGCGTCCGTGTTGGTGGTAGCCATCATCCACGAGGTCGGAAGGTCCAGAGCCACGATACGCACATGCCGTGAAGCAATCTCGGCCTTGAGCGTGTCCCAGCCCTCGGAGGTGAGACGGGACAGGCGGTCCACCTGCTCCACCAAGAGCACGTCACGGGGTCGAGCATCCTTCAGGAGGCGGAACAGCTCAGGACGTGCGAGCGTCGATCCGCTCTCGTTCTCGACATACCAGCTCGCGATGTGGAGCCCGCGCTCTGCTACGAAGGCTTCGAGTTGCGCTCTGGCGCGCTCGGCGTCCTGATCCGTGGTGCTGGCACGCAGGTAGGCACGAACGAACATGCTGGAAACCATCAGTCTGCTTTGGATGGTTCACATCATAATGGTTCGATATGGTTGGTCAAGACGATTTATTGAACCAGCCCGGAAGGCGGTTCAGGATGGGCATGCTCAGACTGTACCGACGCAGGCGCATGGCTCGGCAGGATCAGCCTGCCTGTGTCATGTGAACGCAAGCCTGTGTGGTGCGGTTGATCAGGCGGAACAGTCACCTGCCAGTTGGAAGCCCATGTCCGACACCGCCCGCACTCTCAGTGGCCGCCGCATCTTGGTGGTCGAGGACGAGTACATGATCGCCATGCAGGTCAAGCGGTGGCTGCATGATGCGGGGGCTGAGGTGATCGGGCCTGTACCCAGTGTGCTCCAAGCACTGCCGTTAATCGGGCAAGTCCCGCTGGATGCGGCTGTGCTGGACATCAACCTCGGCTTCGGCGGCACAGCCTTCCCGATTGCCGATCGGCTCCACGACTTTGGTGTGCCGCATCTCTTCGCTACCGCCGAACATCGGATTGCTGACGGGGCCGCCTACGGCGACCGGACAGTGTTGCCGAAGCCGTTCCAGGCTGAGGAGTTGGTGCAAGCTGTTGCGAAGCTAGTTGCCCGACATCATCAATCGAGCGAACAAGCCATCAGCCCCGACCAGGAGCCATGAAGGAGCCCGACTAGGAGGCAGGACAGCGAAGGGGAGTTGGGTCCAGCGGTACTCCTCTCTCATGAACCAGTTCGGCCGAGGGGGTGGCACGGGGAAACTCGCTGCGCTTGAGTTGGTCGATGCCGCTTCGCATTTTTGCGATCCACATTCCGGCTCCTTGAGGGGGAGCTAGACATGCTCGACCAGTGCTAGGGAGGGATACTAAGGGAGTTCCCGATCTAGGATAAATCTCTAAGGTGATCTTATGATAATCATTCCCCTTAGTATCATCAAGGAAACCATGAGAGAAAACCTATACCGACTGTCTACTCACATCCTCATGGTCCTTTGATTTACACTGTTTAGAAAATCGTCCATCTACGCCGCGGTACTGGGGTCCATCACCTCCCAGCCGGCCTCATGCCACCCATCTGGGCAGCTTGGTCGAGGTTGTCGCGATCTTCGCGCCACGTCCTCTTCCACGGGCTGAGGTGCCCGCTTTCTCCTGGTGTGTCGGGCAATGTGCGCCCACGTTCCCCTAGAGGTGGCCGCAATGCTGCAACCCCGATTTTCTCCTAGTGGAGAGGGCAATCGCGTTCCATCCTGCATTCTGATGCACGGCCATGGATTTAGCTGATTTTGTCTTGGGTGCTCAGGGTGTTGCCGGTCTTCTCCTAGTGGTCCGAACAACCCAACTGGACTGAGCTGGCTAGGGCGGACGTGAGGGTGCGTCTTGAAGCTGTCTGCCCGAGTGGTGGCACTAATCCCGTGTTTCGGGCCTAAACCCCTGTCCTTTCGGCAGAACACCTATCCGAAGTTCGGGGGCGCCGCGTGATAGGCCGTGAGGGTATTGCATGAGAGCCAAGAACGGCCGACAGCTCCTCGCCGGTAGTCCAGCAGCCGCGGATGGCTCTCAGCCGCTGGCGAGCGGACCGCACACACGGAAAGGCCACTCCCGGTGCCACTCCCGATCCCCGTTGAGAAGTGATGGGTTGGTGACTGGCATCCAGCCCTCACGGGTTAGCTCGCGACCTTCAAGCCAGTGGGCAAAGGCCCGGTTGTGGCGCGCTACACTCCCGGCCATCACCACCTGAAGTCCCGTCAGGGAGATGAATGCCAGCCGGGGGCCTCGACCCTCCCACTGTGCGGTGGTCGTGCCCCATGTGCTGCCGTCTAGGCGCTCGGAGCGGCGCCGTAGAAGCTCGCGCTTGGTCCAGCCAAGGGCCTTCTGAACGTCCTGGCAGGCAAACCAGAGCCGGCCGTCCCTGGTCATGGTGCGGAGCTGGAAACTCCTCTGTGTTCCTCGGATGCCGGGACGCCACCGGATGACCCGGAACGGTCCCCCACCCTCCTCGCTGATCATCGTTCTCCTCGTGCGGTCTCCTCCCCGCCACGAGGGACAGGAAGGGTTAGGCGGGTAGTTGGACGGCCTCCACACAGGCCCGCATCGCGTCCATCGAGGTCGCTCCCGCGTATCGGCCCATCGTCATGCCGAGAGGCAGTGCAACGCCGTCTAGGGTGCCGTCCTCAGCCTTGTGTCCGACCACGTTGGCGATGGTCCAAGGCGTGTAGCCCTGCACGCCACGCTCAAGGCCCTCGACGGCCTTGCGGACGAACCAGCGGCGCCATGAATGGAAGTCGATGTTGGACTGACGCTGCGTGAGCGAGGCGCGCTCATCGACACCAAGGCGCCGCCGCTCGCGCGTGAAGGCTTGGCCAACAGGGGCTGAACGGTCTCGCTTAGAGCCCTCTCGCTGCTCCTCCAGCTCATCGAAGAGGTAGGCGTCAGGGGCCTTGCCGGCGCATCTCCGCGCAATCAGCTCCTTGAGGCCCGGATGAGCTGGGATCGTCCTGAGGCCGCTGGGGGTCTTGGCGTCCGTCACTCGGAGGTTGCCGTCCGCGCAGTCTCGCACCCGCAAGCCTCCCACCTCCTCCAGGCGGAAGCCCGTCAGCGCGCTCATCAACGAAAACTCACGCTCTCGTTGCGAGCGGATGCCGCTGAGGAGCTTGCGGACTTCATCGTCCGTGAACGGCCTCTTCTTCGGTGCCGCTCCTTCGCGCCGTTGCTTCGGCTTCTCCAGGGACTGCTCCAGCCAGGGGTTCTCCTGCGTCCCGTGGCGCTTCTTCAGCCAACGCCAGTATGAACGCAGACATGAGAGGTCCTTGTTCGCGGTCTTCACGTCAGCGCCCTGGCTGACGAACTGTTCGTGGATGTAGCGACCGGCGACACGCTGGGTAACCGCCTCCACGGTCTTGGGGGTTCTTGTGCGACCGCACCAAGCCTCCAGCCGAGCGAGCGAGCGGCGAATGTCATCCTTGTAGCCGATGGACAGACCCGCCTTCTCTGCGAACCAGCGGTCAACCAGCGCCATCAGGGGTGTGCGGTTCCCAAGCGCGATGGCAGCAAAGTTCTCGGCGGTCCCATGCCCATGCTGCCGCTCAACGGCGTCCACGGTCTCGCTGAAGGCGTCTTCCGCGGGATCGTAGCCGTCCTCTTCGTGCCCCGCGCTGTCCATCCGCAAGCTGCCTTCCTCGCGGAGGCGCTTAACCGCCAAGGCTTGCTCTACCAGCGAGGATTGCACCGCTGCGGCTTTGGTGCCTGCCAGCGTCGCACGGAGGCGCCTGATCACGTCCACCTTCTCGCGCTCGGCTTCGAGCACGTCTGTGGTCTGCAAGGCCTCCTTGAGCTTCGTTTTGCCGACCCTCGCGACCTGCGAAGGCGGCACCCGGATCACCACGCGGATACGGAGGCCGTGCCATTCGAGGTTGGTGCCGAGCTTCTTCTTGGAAGGCATGTGCTGAGGGGTTCGGCGGAAGGGGTGTCCCCCACCAGATCCCCCAAAGTGTCCCCCAAGGCAAGCTCGAAAAACACAGCTACATCAACAACTCAAGGACTTAGCACGCTCTTGGCGGATGGTCCCGCTCCCTCCGCCAGCCACTCGAGCTGAGTTATTGCCTGCACTGGGTTTTTAGCTTCAGCGCGGCCTGACAGCCCTCCCCTTAGCCCACATTCGCAGCCGGCTTGTACCGGCCCTTGATGGACTTCATCGGATGAATGTCCGGGCCGCGAACCATGAGGGTACCAGCGCCTCCCCCGGGATACGTCCCCTGAACGAGCTTCAGAGTGTGGGACAAAACCGGCGTGAGCGGGTTGGAAGGCCCTGGATGCTCTCGTCCCCGACGACCTGTCTCGTCGTGGACGCCAGGGCCACGCCGCTCGGCCTGAGGCTCACGGGGGCCAACTGCCACGACAGCCGCATGCTGGCTGCCACGCTCGATGCGGTGCCGGGTGTCCGTACCGGTCGGCCCGGTCGCCAACGGCGCGAGCCCGACAAGCTGCACGCCGACAAGGGCTACGATCATCGCCGCTGCCTGGACGGCAGCCGCTGCCGACGGGACAGCGCCTCGTACAGGCGCACCGCGTTTACCCCGTCGATCTGGCGCTCGTCCTGCTGCAGCGAGCCGCGCTCGCGGTGCCGCAACTGAGACTACGCGCGCGGCATCTTGGCGGTGTACCAGGCGCCGGCCGGGGGCGTCAGGCGGTCGAGGACCGCCTCCCAGCGGACCCGGCGCGCGAGGGTGGCGCTCATGGGGTGGCGCTCATGGGCGTGCCCGCATCGCGGCCTCAGCCCCCCAGGCGCGGGCTCATCGGCATCATGGTCCCGTTGAGGTGGGCCATGATCCAGAGCGAGCCGACCAGCACCAGGGCGACGATGAGCAGGCCGAAGGCCAGGGCCATGACGTTGTTGGTCTGGTCCGGCCCGCTGCCGAGATGCAGGAAGAAGACGAGGTGCACGCCCATCTGCGCCACCGCCAGCACCATCAGCACGACGGGGATCGCCGGCTCCCAGATCAGGCCGGTGTTGGCCAGCCCGAACGAGGCGAGCGTGAGCCCGCAGGCCAGCGCGAAGCCGACGAGGTAGCTGTGCAGGGGGTCGTCCGCCTCGTCGGCGCCCGGCGCCTTGTCGGTGTGGCCGCTCGCGGCCGCTGGGTCCTGGCTCATGGCGTCTCGTGAGGCCTCGGGATCGGGGGAGGCGGCAGCGGCGCCCGCGGCCCGGCCGCGACCGGCGGCCGGGAGCCGCAAGACCGGCCGCAAGACCGGCCGCAAGACCAGCCGCAGCAGGACGGCGAGGCCGAGAAGGACCGGCGCGGCGAACCGGAAGGCCGACGACGCGCGGCCCATCAGCGGCTTCCCAGCAGGTAGACGGTGGTGAACACGCCGATCCAGACGATGTCGATGGCGTGCCAGAACAGGCTGAAGCAGAGCAGCCGCCGCCGGACCATCGCCCGGAAGCCCAGGGTCGCCGCCTGCAGCATCATGATCCCGAGCCAGAACAGGCCGACGGCGACGTGGAGCCCGTGCAGGCCGACCAGCATGAAGACGGCGGACAGGAAGGCGCTGCGGCCCGGGCCCGCATCCCGCCCGATCAGGCCCGCGAACTCGCGGACCTCCAGCCCGAGGAAGGCGAGGCCGAGCAGGAGCGTGGCGCCTGCCCAGAGCTGGAAGTCGCGCCCCGGCGCCCGCCGGGCCGCGCGCATCATCAGCCCGCAGGTCAGGCTCGATCCGAGCAGCAGCGCGGTCTCGATGAAGGCGCTGCGCTGGTCGAACAGGTCGCGCCCCGCCGGGCCGCCATCGGTCGCCTGCGACAGCACCGCGTGGGCCGCGAAGACGGTGGCGAACATCACGATGTCGCTGAGCAGGTACAGCCAGAAGCCGAACCCGACGACGATCCGGGTCGGGGCCGGGCCGCGCTCGGACACCGGAACCGGATCGGACCCCGTCGACCCGCGCTGCAGCGCGGCCGGATCCCGCACGGAGGCCGCGACGCTCACGACGCGCTCCGTGCGGAGGCCAGCGCCGCCTCGTAGGCCCGGAGCGCCCGGTCGGGGACCGCCTGCTCGGTCTCGGTGCGCCACGCATGGACGAGGATCACGGCGACGGCGCCGGCGAGGCCGCCGATCGCGAGCCACCAGATGTGCCAGATCGTGGCGAAGCCGAGGAGGACGGCGAAGAAGGCCGTCACGAAGCCCGCCATGCTGTTGCGGGGCAGCTCCACCGCCTCGGCCGCCTCGGCCGCCTCGGGCTCGGCGGCGCCCTGGCGCGTCCCGGCCTCCTTCATGTCCCAGTAGGCGTCCATGCCGTGCACCCGCGGCAGGCGCGAGAAGTTCCAGGGTGGCGGGGGCGAGGCGGTCGCCCATTCCAGGGTGCGTCCGTTCCAGGGGTCGCCGGTCGCGTCGCGCAGCGCCTCGCGCCGACGGATGCTGACGACGAGCTGGACCACCGTGAGGACGATGCCGAGGAGGATCACGCCGGCGCCGGCCATCGCCACGTACAGCCACGGCGCCCAGGCGGGATCGGTGGTGTGCTGCATCCGCCGGGTCATGCCCATCAGGCCGAGCACGTAGAGCGGCATGAAGGCGAGGTAGAACCCGATCAGCCAGCACCAGAACACCGCCCGGCCGAGGCCGTCGTGGAGCCGGAAGCCGAAGGCCTTGGGGAACCAGTAGGTGTAGCCCGCAAACGCCCCGAACAGGACGCCGCCGATGATCACGTTGTGGAAGTGGGCGACGAGGAACAGCGAGTTGTGCAGCACGAAGTCGATCGGGGGCACGGCCAGCAGCACGCCGGTCATGCCGCCGATGACGAAGGTCACCATGAAGCCCAGGGCCCACAGCATCGGCACCTCGAAGCGGATGCGCCCGCCATAGAGCGTGAACAGCCAGTTGAAGACCTTCACGCCGGTCGGCACCGCGATGATCATCGTGGTGATGCCGAAGAACGCGTTCACGTCGGCGCCCGCGCCCATGGTGAAGAAGTGGTGCAGCCAGACCATGAAGAAGAGGATGCAGATCCCCATGGTGGCCATGACCATCGATCTGTAGCCGAACAGGGGCTTGCCCGAGAACGTGGCGATGATCTCGGAGAACACGCCGAAGGCCGGCAGGATCAGGATGTAGACCTCCGGATGTCCCCAGGCCCAGATGAGGTTGATGTACATCATCGGGTTGCCGCCGCCGTCGTTGGTGAAGAAGTGGAAGCCGAGATAGCGGTCCAGCATCAGCATCCCGAGGGTGGCGGTGAGGATCGGGAAGGCTGCGACGATGAGCAGGTTCGAGGCGAGCGCGGTCCAGCAGAACACGGGCATCCGGCTGTAGCCCATGCCGGGCGCGCGCAGCTTGAGGATCGTGGTGGTGAGGTTGATGCCCGACAGGAGGGTGCCGACGCCCGAGATCTGCAGCGCGACGAGGTAGTAGTCGACCCCGACATCCGGCGAGTAGGCGAGTTCGGAGAGCGGCGGGTAGGCGAGCCAGCCGGTCCGGGCGAACGCGCCGATCACGAGCGACATGTTGACGAGCAGGACGCCCGAGGCCGTCAGCCAGAAGCCGACCGAGTTGAGCGTCGGGAAGGCGACGTCCCGCACCCCGAGCTGGAGCGGCAGCACGAAGTTCATCAGCCCGATGGTGAAGGTCATGGCCACGAAGAAGATCATGATCACGCCGTGGGCGGAGAAGATCTGGTCGTAGTGCTCGGGCGGCAGGTAGCCGGGCGCGCCCCCCGTCGCCAGCGCGAGCTGCGAGCGCATCATGATCGCGTCGGTGAAGCCGCGCAAAAGCATCACCAGGGCGAGGAGCACGTACATCACGCCGATCCGCTTGTGATCGACGCTGGTGATCCACTCGCGCCACAGATAGGGCCACCAGCCCTTCAGGGTCACGAGCGCCAGGACGCCGAGGATCACGACGACGACGAAGCCGCCCGCGAAGAGGGGGATCGGTTGGCCGAGCGGCAGCGCGCTCCAGGACAGCTTGCCGAGCATCACTTGTCTCCGCGCAGGTCCGCGGCCTGGCGCGGCGGCGCGCAGAGCAGGGCGGCGGACCGGGACATCCACGTCTTCAGGACCTGATCGAACAGGTTCGGCGCGACGCTCGCGAACGTGCGCGGCGGCTCCGCCTGGCTGGGCTTGGCCAGGGCCTCGTAGCCCGCGCGGTCGAGCCTGCCGTCCCCGGCCCGGACGCCGGCGACCCAGGCCTCGAAGGCGGCGGGCTCCTGGGCGAGGACGTCGAAGTGCATGCCCGAGAAGCCGCCGCCGCTGAACTGGGCCGAGAGGCCCCGATAGGTTCCCGGGCGGTCCGCCTGCAGGTGGAGGCGGGTCTCCATGCCCGCCATGGTGTAGATCTGGCTGCCGAGCTGGGGCACGAAGAAGGAATTCATCACGCTGGCCGAGGTGAGGCGGAAGCTCAGCGGCGTGCCGGCCGGGACCACGAGGCGGTTGACCGTCGCGATGCCCTGCTCGGGGTAGAGGAACAGCCACTTCCAATCGAGCGAGACGACCTCGACCGCGAGGGGCTTTCGCGGGGCGGCGAGCGGGCGGGCGGGATCGAGGTCGTGGGTTGCGACCCAGGTCATGCCGCCGAGGAACAGGATGACGAGGGCGGGGATCGACCAGACCATGAACTCGATGCGGCCGGAGTAGGACCAGTCCGGCCTGTATCGGGCGCGCGCGTTCCGGCTGCGGAACCACCATGCGAAGGCGAGCGTGGCCAGGATGACCGGCACGACGATGGCCAGCATCACCGCGGTGGCGTTGAGCAGGATGGTGCGCTGCTGCAGGCCGATCGGCCCCTGCGGATCGAGCACGCCGGCGCAGCCGGAGAGGCAGAGGGCGAGGCCCAGCGTCGATCCGAGCGCGGCCGACCTCCGGCCCCGGCTCGCAAGTCCGGCCCAGGCCGGTGCGTCCCCCCTCATCCGCAGACCTTTTCCCCTGATCCCGCCGACAGGCGCCCGCCCCACCCGGGCCGAGCCAAGCCGGGCCGGGCGGCGGGTCGCACCGGGCGGCGCGCTCCTCGATGTCTTTCGTGCTACCGGATGTGCCGATTTCTTTGGTGCCGAAGATTGATATCAGGCTCCGGCCGCGCGGCGGCCGAAGCGGCCGATGCGCGTTCGGCGGGTCGTCGGGCGCTCCCGTCGCCGGACCGACCGACGTCCCGTGTCCCGCCCCGGAGCCGCCGGCCGCAATCGCGGATGTCTGCGCATCGCGGATGTCTGCGCGCCGCGGATGCGCGGATCCGCGCGGCCACCTACGGCCGAGCTATCGCAAACCAGGACACTTGGTATCGCTCCAAATGCGATGAGCCGGATTGTGACGATGCGGCCGTTCCCGCTCGGCGCGGATCGACGCGACGTCGTCCGCAACGGCCTTCGTGAAGGGCCGCGCCGACGCCAAGGGACGGCACTACAGCGGACAAGGACACGGGATGCAGACCGGTCGCCCCCTCTCGCCACACCTCACCTGGTATCGCTTTCCGCTGCCGGTGATCACCTCCATCACCCACCGCGCCACCGGCATCGTGCTGTCGGCGGGGGCGATCGCTCTCGCCTGGTGGCTCTGCTCCGTCTCGATCGGCGGGCGCCCCTTCGCCCTGACCCAGGCGCTCATCGGCTCGTGGTTCGGCGTCCTGGCGCTGTTCGGCTGGTCGGTCGCCTTCTTCTACCACCTGAGCAACGGGATCCGGCACCTCGCCTTCGATCTCGGCCTCGGGTTCGGCCTCTCCCGGGCCTACGCCACCGGCTACGCCGTGTTCGGCGCGACGGCGGCGCTCACCGCCGTCACCTGGCTCATCGTGCTCTTCGCGTGAGTGCTCGCATGCCCGATTCCGTAAATCCGTCCGGCCTCACCGCCATCCGCGACTCCGACGTCCTGCGACGCGTGCGCCATCTCGGGAGCGCGCGCAGCGGTCGCTCCGAATGGCGTTTGCAGCGCTTCAGCGCGGTCGCGCTGATCCCTCTGGGGCTCTACTTCGTCGTTTCCGTCGTGCGGCTCGCCCGGTTCGACGAGGCCGGAGCCCGGGCCTGGCTCGCCCAGCCGCTGCCGGCCGGACTGATGCTCCTGTTCTGCGTCGCGATCCTCGCCCACGCCTTCGTCGGCCTGCGCTCGGTCGCCGCCGACTACGTGCACGGACGCCTCGGCTCCCTGGCCGCGGTCCTGCTGCTCTGGGCCGCCGTGATCGTCCTCGGCCTGGCCGCGGCCCTCTCCATTCTCACGATTCTTCTCGGTCGGTAAGGGCGTCACGATGGGCCGGAGTTACGAGATCATCGACCACACGTTCGACGTGGTCGTCCTGGGCGCGGGCGGCGCGGGCCTGCGCGCCACCCTCGGCATGGGTGCCGCGGGCCTGCGCACCGCCTGCGTCACCAAGCTGTTTCCGACCCGCAGCCACACGGTCGCGGCCCAGGGCGGCATCGCCGCCTCGCTCGGCAACATGGCCGAGGACGACTGGCGCTGGCACATGTACGACACGATCGCGGGCGGCGTCTGGCTCACCGACCACGATGCGGCGGAGTACCTCTGCCGCGAGGCGGTGCCCTCGGTGATCGAGCTGGAGCATCTCGGCGTGCCGTTCAGCCGGACGCCGGAGGGTCTGATCTACCAGCGCCGCTTCGGCGGCCACACCACGCACTACGCCAAGGGCGAGATGGCGCAGCGCTCCTGCGCCGCCGCCGACCGCACCGGCCACGCCATCCTGCACACGCTCTACCAGCAGTGCCTCAAGCACAAGGCGCGCTTCTTCATCGAGTACTTCGCCATCGACCTCCTGATGGACGAGGACGGCACCTGCCGCGGCCTGATGGCGATCTGCATGGAGGACGGCTCCCTGCACCGCTTCCGCGCCCACACCACGGTGGTCGCCACCGGCGGCTGCGGCCGCGTCTACAAGACCTGCACCTCGGCCCACACCTGCACCGGCGACGGCAACGCCATGGTGCTGCGCGCCGGCCTGCCGCTGCAGGACATGGAGTTCGTGCAGTTCCATCCGACCGGCATCCACGGCGTCGGCTGCCTGATCACCGAGGGCGCGCGCGGCGAGGGCGGCTACCTCACCAACGGCGACGGCGACCGCTTCATGCCGAAATACGCCCCCCACGAGAAGGACCTCGCCTCGCGCGACATCGTCAGCCACGCCGAGGCGGTCGAGATCCGCGAGGGACGCGGCTGCGGCGACAACAAGGACCACATCCTGCTCCACCTGGAGGATCTCGACGAGGAGGTCCTGAGCAAGCGCCTGCCGGGCATCGTCGAGACGGCGCGGATCTTCGCCGGGGTCGATGCCCGCAAGGACCCGATCCCGGTCGCGCCGACGGCGCATTACTGCATGGGCGGCATCCCGACCAACATCCACGCCGAGGTGCTGAACCCGCGCGACGGCGATCAGGTCGTCCCCGGCCTGATGGCGATCGGCGAGGCGGCCTGCGTCTCGGTCCACGGCGCCAACCGCCTCGGTACCAACAGCCTCCTCGACATCATCGTGTTCGGCCGCGCCGCCGCGATCCAGGCCGCCAAGATCATCGACCGCGACAAGCCGGTGGCCGAGGTCGCGAAGTCCTCCGAGGAGAAGGTGCTCGACCGCTTCGACGCGATCCGCTTCAGCCGGCGCGGGCGCAAGGCCGGCGAAGTCCGCGACGACATGCAGGAGATCATGCAGGCCAACCTCGGCGTCTTCCGCAAGGAGGACACCCTGAAGAAGGGCATCGAGAAGCTGGAGAAGCTCAAGCCCGACTTCGACGAGATCGCCGTCGAGGGCGAGGCGCTGGCCTGGAACGTCAGCCTGTTCTCGGCGCTCGAGGTCCAGAACCTCGGCGACCAGGCCGTCGTGATCGCCCACAGCGCCCTGAACCGGACCGAGTCCCGCGGCGCCCACATCCGCGACGATTACGAGGACCGCGACGACAAGAACTGGCTCAAGCACACCGTGGCGTGGCGCGCCGAGGACGGCAGCGTGACGCTCGCCGACCGCCCCGTGCGGATGGAGGCCCTGAGCAACGAGGCTCCCCCCGTCCCGCCGGGCAAACGGATCATCTGAGCCCGCCCGCCAACCCTTCACGAGGAGGCCGCCATGGCCGAGTTCACCCTGCCGAAGAATTCGCAGCTCCGCGAGGGCCGCCGCTGGCCGCTCGACGGAGACGCGAAGAAGAAGCGCGACTTCAAGGTCTACCGATGGAGCCCCGACGGCGGCCAGAACCCGTCGATGGACACGTTCGAGATCGACCTCGACAAGTGCGGCCCGATGGTGCTCGACGCGCTCATGAAGATCACCGACGAGATCGACTCGTCGCTGGCCTTCCGCCGATCGTGCCGAGAGGGCGTGTGCGGCTCCTGCGCGATGAACATCAACGGCCGCAACACGCTCGCCTGCCTCACCCATATCGAGGATCTGGGGGACGGCCCGGTCCGGCTGAGCCCCCTGCCCCACATGCAGGTGCTGCGCGACCTCGTTCCGGACCTGAGCGGCCTCTACGCCCAGTACGAGTTGATCGAGCCCTGGCTCAAGAACGATCAGCCCGCTCCCGACCGCGAGCGGCGCCAGTCGCCCGAGGAGCGCGACAGGATCGATGGGCACTACGAGTGCATCCTGTGCTTCTGCTGCTCGACGAGCTGCCCGAGCTACTGGTGGAACCAGGACCGCTACCTCGGCCCGGCCATCCTGCTCCAGGCGAGCCGCTGGCTGGTCGACAGCCGCGACAACCACGTCGGCGAGCGCCTCGACGAACTCGAGGACCCGTTCCGGCTCTACCGCTGCCACACGATCATGAACTGCACCACGGTCTGCCCGAAGGACCTGAACCCGGCCAAGGCCATCGCCGGCATCAAGCGGCAGATCTCCGAGCGCGGCTGATCCCGGACCGCCCGCCCCTCACGAACGCCTCCTGCGAGCGCCCATGCCCAAGCGTGACGACAAGCGTGACGACAAGCGTGACGACAAGCGTGATTCGAAGCGCGGACCCGATCACCCGGAGCTCAGGGACGTGCCCATCGGCCTCGACGCCGAGGGCACGCGCAAGGAGTTCGACTCCATGGGGACGATCGATGTGCCGGCGGACAGGTACTGGGGCGCCCAGACCGCCCGCTCCCTGATCCACTTCTCGATCGGCGGCGACCGCATGCCGACCGAAGTCTACCGGGCCTACGGCACCGTCAAGAAGGCCTGCGCCCTGGTCAACGTCCGCGAGGGGCGGCTGCCCGACTGGAAGGCCGAGGCGATCGTGCGGGCCGCCGAGGAGACCGAGGCGGGCAAGCTCGACGCGCACTACCCGCTCTACGTCTGGCAGACGGGCTCCGGCACCCAGAGCAACATGAACGTCAACGAGGTGCTCTCGAACCGGGCGATCCAGTTGCTGGGCGGCACCCTCGGCAGCCAGGAACCGGTCGCGCCCAACGACGACGTGAACATGGGCCAGTCCTCGAACGACACCTTCCCAACGGCGATGCACATCGCCACGCTCAAGGCGATCGACGAGGCCCTGGTGCCGCAGCTGGAGGCGCTCGCCAAGGCGATCGAGGTGAAGGCCCAGGACTGGACGGACGTGGTCAAGATCGGCCGCACCCATCTCGAGGACGCGGTGCCGCTCACCGTCGGCCAGGAATGGTCGGGCTACGCCGCGCAGTTGCGCGCCTGCATGGACGCCGTCGCGGAAGCGCGCCGCGGGCTCCTCGAACTCGCGGTGGGCGGCACCGCGGTCGGGACGGGACTGAACGCGCCGAAGGGGTTCAGCGTCGCCGTCGCCGAGACGATCGCCGAACTCACCGGCAAGCCCTACGTCACGGCGCCCAACAAGTTCATGGCGCAGGGCTCCCTCGACGCGATGGTGCGGGCGAGCGCCGCCCTGCGCGGCGTCGCCATCGCGCTGATGAAGATCGCCAACGACATGCGCTGGCTCGCCTCCGGGCCGCGCTGCGGCCTCGGCGAGTTGCAGCTCCCCGCCAACGAGCCCGGCTCCTCGATCATGCCGGGCAAGGTCAACCCGACCCAGTGCGAGGCGATCGTGATGATCGCGATCCAGGTGATCGGCGACGACACCGCGGTCGCCTTCGCGGGGAGCCAGGGCAACTTCGAACTCAACGCGATGCGCCCGATCATCGTCGGCAACGTGCTGCACGCGATCCGCATCCTCGCCGACGGCTGCGAGAAGTTCCGGGTCTACTCCGTCGAGGGGACGAAGCTTGACCGCGACCGGATCGCGGGCTTCGTCGAGAACAGCGTGATGCTGGTGACCGCGCTGAGCCCGCACATCGGCTACGAGAAGGCGGCCAAGATCGCGAAGGCCGCGATGGAGAAGGGGCAGACCCTGCGGGAGGCGGCCCTCGCCTCGGGCGAGGTCGACGAGGCGACCTACGACGCGGCGGTCGATCCGAAGGCGATGGTCGGGTCGGGCGCGGCCGGCGCATGAGCGCATTGCGGAATGGCGCCGGAGCAGGCCGTAGCCTCGGCGGTGCAAGGCCGATCCCGACCGAATTCCGCCTGATCGGCCACAGGTGAGCCTCGTGCTCGTGCAAGGCGCCCCAGGACCGCGCCCGGGAGCGTGACCGGCCGCGCATGAGGCTGGGCTGCGCCGGGCTGGAATGGACCGGGGCGCGTGGCCCGCCCGCTCGGAGCCCCCGTCTTCCGCCCCCGTGCACCCCGGCAGGATCCGAGCAATCCAGGGGGCCGGCGGACCGGCCCCCCGCATCCCGGCTCAGCCCCCGAGCACGTCCGCCTCGGCCCGGCCGACGGCCGCAGCCTGCTCGCGGGCGACCGCACGGTCGCTGCGGCGCCGGAGCAGCATGCCGACCGCGATCACGAGGGCGGCGCAGAGCGCGGCGACCGCGTAGTGGAAGATCCCCTGAAGCGAGGCCGGCAGGGTCTCGGCCACGTGCTGGACCACGAGACGGTCGGTCGCGATCATCTCGCCCGCCACCCAGCCGAGCAGCGCGCCGCCGAACCAGATCAGCACGGGGAAGCGGTCGATCGCCCGGGTGATCAGGCTGGCGCCGACGATGAGCAGCGGCACCGAGAGGGCGAGCCCGATGATGAAGAGCTCGTCGTGCCCCTTGGCCGCGCCCGCGACCGCCACGACGTTGTCGAAGCTCATCACCGCGTCGGCCACCACGATGGTCCAGACCACCTTCGGGAGGCTCGCGCTGGTCTTGACGTGCTCCTCGCCCTCCTCCTCGCCGCGCACCAGCTTGACCGCGATGTGCAGCAGGATGAGGCCGCCCAGCACCTTCAGGAACGGCACCGCGAGCAGCTGCGAGATGATGACCGCGAACAGGATGCGCAGGCCCGCCGCCGCGAAGGCGCCCAGGAACACGCCGATGCGCCGCTGACGCTCCGGCAGGCCGCGGCAGGCCATGGCGATGACGACCGCGTTGTCGCCCGACAGGATGATGTCGATCCAGATGATCTGCAGGAGCGAGAGCAGAAAGGTCGAGGTCAGGTACTGGTCCACAGGATGGCTTCCTTCTCTGCGCGGCCGCCTCCCGCAGCCTCGCGCGTCGGCTGGGATGATCGCGGGCACGCGCGGGCAACGCCCCCCCGGGACGCCGCTCCCGTCACAGCCTGCCGGAGGGGCCGCCCGCCGCGCGGCCGGCGGCCCCGGGCTCGGACTTTACTGGTTGCTCTCGACGGCCGAGCGCAGGACCGGAGTCCAGCGGGCGACCTCGCTCTCCACAAGCTTCTGGAGGGCAGCCGGGCCCCGCTCGTCGGCCTTCGGGATGTTCGAGCCGAGCTCGGTCAGGCGCTTCGTCGCGGTCGGGTCGTTCAGCGCCGCCTCCACGGCGGCGACCAGCTTCGCCTTGACGTCGGCGGGCAGGCCCTTGGGCGCGAAGACCGCGTTCCAGGCGCTCACCTCGTAGCCCGGCAGCCCGGCCTCCTTCATGGTCGGCACGTCCGGCAGGCTCGGGGCACGCTCGGGCGTGGCGATGGCGTAGGCCTTGACCGTGCCGCCCGCGACCTGGGGCCCGACATTGACGATCTGGTCGGCCATGAAGTCGACCTGACCCGCCATCAGGTCGTTCATCGCCGGCCCGGTGCCCCGATAGGTCACGAGCGTCGGCTTGACGCCGACCTGGGAGTCGAAGAGCACGCCGGTCGAGTGCGAGACCGAGCCGACGCCCGCATGCGCCTGGTTGATCTTCGGGCCGCCCGCCTTGAGGGCCTCGATGAAGCCCTTGAGGTCTTTCGCCGGAAAATCCTTCTTGGCGACGATCAGGATCGGCACGCCGCCCAGGAAGCCGATCGGGTCGAAGCTCGTGGCGGGATCGTACTTGAGGCCCTTGAACAGGGCCGGGGCGGCGCCGTTCGTGCCCATGTGGCCCACCATGATGGTGTAGCCGTCCGGCGCGGACTGGGCGCCGCGGGTGATGCCCGTGGTGCCGCCCGCGCCGGTGACGTTCTCGACCACCACCTGCTGGCCCAGCGCGCGCGACATCGGCTCGGCCACGATGCGCGCCACCACGTCCGTCGGCCCGCCCGCCGCGAAGGGCACGATCATGGTGATCGGCCGCTGCGGATAGGTCTCGGCGGCGGCGGTAAAGCTCGTGAGCGCCGCCAGGACGCCGATCGCGATTGCCCGTTTCATGCGTGTCGTTTCCCCTCGTGTCGGCCCAATGGTGCGGGACCTCAGGCTTCGGTGAAGACCTCGTCGCGGCTCTTGCGCATCGAGGGCAGCAGGGCGGCGGCGATGATCGCGAAGGCGATCACGAACAGCACAGCGCTGACCGGACGCTCCAGGAAGATCATCAGGTCGCCGCGCGAGAGCGTGAGCGAGCGCCGCAGGTACTCCTCCATCAGCTTGCCGAGCACGAAGCCGAGCAGCAGCGGGGCCGGCTCGAAGCCGAACTTGATCAGGAGGTAGCCCATCAGCCCGAACACGCCGATCAGCATCACGTCGGTGGGCTGCGAGCCGATCGAGTAGATGCCGACCGAGCAGAACATCAGGATCGCCGGGAACATCAGCCGGTAGGGCACCTTCAGCAGTCGCACCCAGAGGCCGACCAGCGGCAGGTTGATGACGAGCAGCATCAGGTTGCCGATCCACATCGAGGCGATCATGCCCCAGAACAGGTTCGGGTTCTTGGTCATCACGCCCGGTCCCGGCACGATGCCGTGGATCGTCATCGCGCCGACCATCAGGGCCATCACGGCGTTCGGTGGGATGCCGAGCGTCAGGAGCGGGATGAAGGCGGTCTGCGCGCCCGCGTTGTTGGCGCTCTCCGGCCCCGCCACGCCCTCGATGGCGCCGCGGCCGAAGCGCGAGGGGTCGCGCGCGATCTTCTTCTCGATCGTGTAGGAGGCGAAGGGCCCGAGCACGGCGCCGTTGCCCGGCAGGATACCGAGGATCGCGCCGATCGCCGTGCCCCGCAGGGTGGCGGGGGTCGCCTGCTTCAGCTCCGCCGCGCCGGGCAGGAGGCGGCCGATCTGCGCGCGGACCACGTCGCGGGTCTCGCTCTGGTCGAGGTTGCGCAGGATCTCGGCGATGCCGAACAGGCCCATCGCCAGCACCGAGAAGTCGACGCCGTCGGTGAGGAAGGCGTAGCCGAAGGTCATGCGCTCCTGGCCCGTCTCAAGGTCGGTGCCGACCGTCGAGAGCAGGATGCCGACCAGGATCATCGCCACCGCCTTGAGCACCGAGCCGTGCGCCAGCACCACCGCGAAGGCGAGCCCCATCACCATCAGGGCGAAGTACTCGGCCGGGCCGAAGATCAGCGCGAGCTTGGTCAGCGGCGCGCCGAGCGCGGCGATCAGGATGGTGGCGACCGTGCCGGCGAAGAACGAGGCGATGGCCGCGATGCCGAGCGCGATGCCGCCCCGGCCCTGGCGGGCCATCTGGTGGCCGTCGAGCGTGGTGACGACCGAGGTCGCCTCGCCCGGGATGTTGACCAGGATCGCCGTGGTCGAGCCGCCGTACTGCGCGCCGTAATAGATGCCGGCCAGCATGATGAGCGCGCCGACCGGATCGAGCCCGAAGGTGATCGGCAGGAGCATCGCGATGGTGGCGATTGGCCCGACGCCCGGCAGGACGCCGATCAGCGTGCCGACGAGGCAGCCGAGGAAGCAGAGCGCGACGTTCTGGAGGCTGAGCGCGACGGCGAAGCCGAGGCCCAGGTTGGACAGGAGGTCCGTCATGGTGCGCGGTCCGCTCAGGTCGTCAGGGAATGGCGGGCGACGTCGATCGGCTCGCGTTTGGCCGAGCGGCGGCTCACGACGAGCAGGACGAGCCCCGCGAGGGCGAGGGCGCCGGCCGCGATCCGCAGCAGGGTACGCGAGGGCAGCGTGCCGGAGAGCGCCTGGATCAGCGCCGTCGGCAGCATCGGGATCGGAAGGTTCAGGAGATCGCCGAACAGCAGCATGCAGCCGGCGGTGAGGAGCAGGCCCAGGATGGCGAGTTCGGAGAACCGCGCCTCGTGGCTCGCGTAGCCGGCCACCAGCACCGCGAGCGGGCCGGCCACGGCGAGGCCGAGCCCCGGCGTGGACAGGCTGCCGAAGGCGAAGGGCCGGATCGTCACGGCGAAGAGCCCGATCGCCAGCAGGATGACCACGGGCCCGCGCAGCGGCATGGCTTGCAGCTGCGCGCCGTCGCGCAGCAGGCCGGCCACGCAGAGCGCCGCGCCGCACAGGCCCACGCCGAGGGCCAGCCCGTAGGGCATCAGGCCGGGGCCGATCGCGCCGAGCGTGCCGCGCGCGAGGTCGCCGCCCGCCCAGATCGCGAACAGCGCGAGCGCGATCAGGCCCAGTCCGGCCACGAAGCTCTGGGGTCCGCGCACGATCCCGCGCGCCCCCGAGCCACCCACAGGCTCACTCATGCGTCCCTCCCGAATCCGGCTCCGCCTTCACCCGGCGGTTCTTGTCGTTGGATGATCCCGTCGCGGTCGATCGAACGGCCTTCGCGGCACCCCGCGGGCGCCGCGAAGGCGGATGCGGCTCAGTCGGCCTGGATGCCGGCCTCGCGCACCACCGGGGTCCACTTGGCGACCTCGGCCTTCACGTGCTCGCCGAGGCCCTCGGGGGTGGAGAGCTGGACCTTGGCGCTGAAGGTCTTCAGGCGCTCGACCAGGGCCTCGTCGGCGAGCGCCTTGCGGGCGGCCGCGTTGAGGGCGTCCACGATCGGACGCGGCGTACCGGGCGGCGCGAACAGGGCGTTCCAGGTGTAGGTCTCGTAGTTCGGCAACCCCGCCTCCGCCATGGTCGGCACGTCGGGGAAGGAGGGCGCGCGCTCCTTCGTGGTGACGGCCAGCGCCCGCAGCGTGCCGGCCCGGATGAATTCCGAGGCCGAGGGCAGGTTGTCGAACTGGATCGGCACCTGGCCCGCCACGACGTCGTTCAGGGCCGGGCCGGAGCCGCGGTAGGGGATGTGCTGCATCTGCACGCCCGCCATGCTCTTGAACAGCTCGCCCGAGAGGTGGAGGGGCGTGCCGATGCCCGAGGAGGCGTAGTTGTACTTCTTCGGGTCCGCCTTCAGCAGGGCGATCAGCTCCTGCACGTTCTTGGCCGGCAGGTTCGGGTTGACGACGAGCACGTTCGGCACGACCACGAGCAGCGCCACGGGGGCGAAGTCGGTCACCGGGTCGTAGGGCTTGCGCTTGAGGATGAGCGGGTTCAGCGCGTGGGTCGCGACCGTGCCCATCAGGATGGTGTAGCCGTCCGCCTCCGCCTTCGCGACGCGCGCGGCCCCGACATTGCCGCCGGCCCCGACCACGTTCTCGACGACCACCTGCTGGCCCAGCACCTCCGACAGCTTCTGCGCGACGAGGCGCCCGACCACGTCGGTCGAGCCGCCCGCCGCGAAGGGCACGATCAGCGTGATCGGCCGGGTCGGATAGGCGCCCTGCGCCCGCGCGGACAGCGGCAGCGCGGCGGCAAGCCCCCCGGCCAGGATCGTGCGGCGCGAGGGTTGCAGGTGGGGCATTCGTGACCTCCCGAATTTGTTTATGGCGAAGCTGGTATCGAAGCGTTAGCCTCCCAGCAAGCGCAGTGTGCATCTTCCCGCGTGCATCGCGATTGACGACACAGGAACGTTGTCACGACCCGGCCCACCGGTGGCGTGAGGTATTCCAGTTTGTGTCGCCATTTTCCTCCGCCCTCGCCTACCTGCCGCCGTCCCCGCCTGATATCGACGCCGCCCATACGGACAGCGTCGCAACGAGGATGGGTATGGATCGGGTGAATGTCGGCGGCCTCGCGGTGGCGCGGGTGCTCCACGATTTCGTCGTGGCGGAGGCGCTGCCCGGCACCGGGATCTCCCCGGAGGTGTTCTGGGGCGGCCTCGGCGCGGTGGTGCGCGACCTGACGCCGAAGAACCGGGCGCTGCTGGCCAAGCGCGACGCGCTGCAGGCGCGCATCGACGACTGGCACCGCGCGCGGGCCGGCAAGCCGGCGGACCCGGCCGCCTACGAGGCGTTCCTGCGAGAGATCGGCTACCTGTTGCCTCATCCCGGCCCCGTGCAGGTCGACACCCGCAACGTCGATGCCGAGATCGCCGAGATCGCCGGGCCGCAGCTCGTCGTTCCGGTCTCGAACGCCCGCTACGCGCTCAACGCCGCCAACGCCCGCTGGGGCTCGCTCTACGACGCGCTCTACGGCACCGATGCGGTCTCCGAGGAGGGCGGGGCAGTCCGGGGCGGCGGCTACAACCGCACCCGCGGCGCGCGCGTCGTCACCCGCGCCCGCGCCTATCTCGACCGCACCGTGCCGCTGGCGGGCGGCCGCCACGCCGACGTCGTCACCTACGCGGTGGAGGACGGACGGCTCGTGGGCAACCTCAATACCGGCGAGACCGTGCCGCTCGCCCGCCCCGAGACCTTCGCGGGCTATCGCGGCCGGGCCAGCATGCCCTCGGCCCTGCTGCTGCGCCACAACAACCTGCACATCGAGGTCGTCCTCGACCGCACCCACCGGATCGGCCGGTTCGACGCCTCGGGGGTCGCCGACATCCTGCTCGAATCCGCGGTCTCGACGATCATGGATCTCGAGGACTCGGTCGCCACCGTCGATGCCGACGACAAGGTCGTGGTCTACCGCAACTGGCTCGGACTGATGAAGGGCACGCTCGCGGCGGCCTTCGAGAAGGACGGCCGCACCCACGAGCGGCGCCTCAACCCCGACCGGCACTACATCGCGCCCGGCGGCGGCGAGGTGGTGGTGCCCGGCCGCTCGCTGATGCTGGTGCGCAACGTCGGCCATCACATGGACACCGACGCGGTGCTCGACGCCGACGGCAACGAGATCCCCGAGGGCATGCTGGATGCCGCCGTCACCGCGATGATCGCGATCCACGATCTCCGGGGCGAATCTGGCCTGCGCAACAGCCGGACCGGCTCGGTCTACATCGTCAAGCCGAAGATGCACGGGCCCGAGGAGGTCGCCTTCGCGGTCGAGCTGTTTTCCCGGGTCGAGGCGATGCTGGGCCTGGAGGCCGACACGCTGAAGATGGGCATCATGGACGAGGAGCGCCGCACCACGGTCAACCTCGCCGCCTGCATCAAGGCGGCGGCCTCGCGCGTGGTCTTCATCAACACGGGCTTCCTCGACCGCACGGGCGACGAGATCCACACCGCGATGGAGGCCGGGCCCGTCATCCGCAAGAACGACATGAAGGCCACCGCCTGGATCAAGGGCTACGAGGAGAACAACGTCGATGTCGGCCTCGCCTGCGGCCTGCTCGGCCGGGCGCAGATCGGCAAGGGCATGTGGGCGGCGCCCGACGCCATGGCCGACATGCTGATGCAGAAGGGCGTCCACCCGAAGGCGGGAGCCTCGACGGCCTGGGTGCCCTCCCCCACCGCCGCGACGCTGCACGCGCTGCACTACCACGAGACCGACGTGCGGGCCCGCCAGCTCGAACTCGCCCGGCGCCCGCGCTCGGCGCTCAGCGAGATCCTGGAGATCCCGCTCGCCCGCTCGAACTTCGCGCCCGACGACGTGCAGCAGGAACTCGACAACAACGCGCAGGGCATCCTCGGCTACGTGGTGCGCTGGATCGACCAGGGGGTCGGCTGCTCCAAGGTGCCCGACATCCACGATGTCGGCCTGATGGAGGACCGGGCGACCCTGCGGATCTCGTCCCAGCACATCGCCAACTGGCTGCACCACGGCGTGGTGGACGAGGCGCAGGTGATGGAGACGCTCAAGCGGATGGCCAAGGTGGTCGATCGCCAGAACGCGGGCGACCCGCTCTACCGGCCGATGGCGCCGGCCTTCGACGGCCCGGCCTTCCGCGCGGCGAGCGACCTCGTCCTCAAGGGCCGCGAACAGCCCAACGGCTACACCGAGTGGGTCCTCACCGCCCGCCGCCGCGAGGCGAAGAGCGGAACCTCGGCCGCCGCGGCCGCCTGACACCGACGGTTCGCACGCGTCCGGTCCCCGCATCGGACGCGTGCGGCGGGCCGCCGGAGTGGTCGGCCGCCCTGCGCGACAGTCGGGCCTCGCGCGCCTCCCCCGAGAGCGGCGCGCTAGGAACCGACGGCGGCCTCCAGACGGAAGGCGGCGATCCGCGAAACCTGACGCAGCGCCTCCAGCCTTTCCTCGTCCGGCGGATTGCCGAGACGCCGCTCGAGGGCCGCGATGATGGCGCTCCGATCCATCCCCTTGACCGCGATCACGAACGGAAACCCGAACGTCTCCCCATAGGCGCGATTCAGATCCTGTATGCGCCGCAGCTCTTCGGAAGAGCCGTTCAGCAGGCCGCTCGCTTCCTGCTCATCGGCGGAATGGGTGGTCAGCTCGCCGCGTATGGCGGCGCGACCCGCCAGCTCGGGATGGGCGCGCAGCAGGGCGAGCTGCCGCTCCGGGTCCGCCTGAGCGACGACCGCGCTCATCGCGTCTCGCAGCTCGTCACGGGTCGCGAAGGGCCGGCGCGTGAAGGCGGCTTCGGCGACCCAGGGCGAATGCTCGTAGATCTCACCGAGGAGGGAGACGAACGTCGATCGATCGACCGCGTTGAGGCGGCTCAGGGAAATCATTTCGGGCTCCTCCGGGGATGCGACGGGTTCCGTTCGGCTCGCGATATCGGGACTGTCGGACCTTCAGCGCGAACGCGGCTCAGACCTGGCGGACCTGTGCGGAATGGATTGCCGCCCAGAGCGGCGAACGATGTCGATACTCGGGCAAGACGCCGTCTCTCAAGCGAGCCTCGTGGCCGCGGATGGCGCTGATCGCCCCGCGGCCGCCGGATCGGGCGCGCGGGGCGATCAGCGCCCTTGGAGGTAGCGGCCGAGCGTGGCCCGTTCCTCGGGCTGCATGTCCGTGATGTTGTTCGGGGGCATCGCGTGGGTCAGCACGGCCTGGACACGAATGGCGTCCGCGAAACGCGCGATGTTCTCGGGCGTGTCGAGGAGCACGCCCTTGGGCGGGCTCGCGAGACCGGGCCAGAGCGGCTCGGGAGCGTGGCACATGCTGCAGCGGCTCGCCACGATCGTGACGACGTCCTCGTCGGCCGCCGGGACGCGGAGCGCCGCGAGGTGGCTGGACGCCGTGGCGCCCGGCGTCGCCGCGCCGGCCGAGGCGAGTCCGAGGCGGTCCCGGGCACCGGGAGCGGAGACCACGGTGATCGTGACCGCGAGCATGATGCAAGCGGCCGCGACAGCCCACGCCCACCACGGGTCGCCCTTTCCGGCGTGGCGGACGTTGAAGAAGTGCCGCACGACGCCGCCCGCGACCACGACCAAGCCGATGATCGTCCATGTGTAGGGTGTGGACCAGACCAAGGGATAATGACCCGACAGCATGAAGAACACCACCGGCAGGGTCAGGTAGTTGTTGTGGGCCGAACGGTTCTTCGCCTGCTTGCCCCAGGCGGGGTCCGGCACGCGACCAGCGACCAGTTCGGCGATGGCCTTGCGCTGGTTGGGCATGATCACGAAGAAGACGTTGGCCGTCATCCAGGTGGCGATCACGGCACCGGTGTGCAGCATCGCGGCGCGGCCGGAGAATACCTGCTGGAAGCCGAACGCGAAGGCGAGCACGACCAGGAAGACGATGCCCGAGAGCAGGAGCGGCCGGTTCGCCAGCGGCGAGCGATTGAGGCCGTCGTAGATCAGCCAGCCCACCGCGAGCGCGCCGATCCCGACGATGGCTCCGACGAGCGGCGTGATCTGCCGGACGGCCGGATCGATGAGATACAGCTCGGCCTGTGCGTAGTAGAGCCAGCACAGCAGCGCGAAGCCCGACAGCCAAGTCGCGTAGGACTGCCATTTGTGCCAGATCAGATGGTCGGGCATCCTGTCGGGAGCGATCAGGTACTTCCGGACCTGGTAGAAGCCGCCGCCATGCACCTCCCAGGCCTCGCCGCCCCGGCCGTCCGGTATCTCGGTGATCGAGCGCAGGCTCGCGTCGAGATGCATGAAGTAGAACGACGCGCCGATCCAGGCGATGGCCGTGACGACGTGCGTCCACCGAATGAGGAAACCGCCCCATTCGTGCAGTATCGGATCCATTTCAAATCGTCCTCGATGGGTTGCGACGTCGGGACCGAGCGCTGCCGCGATCGCGTCCCTTCGGCCGGCGAGCCGTTCACTCGCGCGCCGGGCGGATGACGATCTCCGTCTCCGGCGCCTGCCCGCCGCCGAGACCGTTGAAGAACAGGTTCAGGACGACCGCGGCGGCGGCGGACAGCAGGATGCCCGAGTGGAGGACCGGCCCCAGGGAGGCCGGCAGAGCGTGAAAGAACTTGGGTGCGACGAGCGGGATCATTCCGAAGCCGCTGGCGACGGCCACGATGTAGAGGTTGTTACGATTCGTACGGTAATCGACCTCCGTCAGGATGCGAATGCCGGTGGCGGCCACCATTCCGAACATGACGATCCCGGCCCCACCGAGAACGAACAGCGGCACCGCCGCGACGAGCGCGCCGAGCTTCGGCACGAGGCCCATGACGATCAGGAGGCCGCCGCCGACGACGGTGACCCACCGGGAGCGCACGCCGGTCACGCCGACCAGGCCGATGTTCTGCGAGAACGACGTATGCGGGAAGCTGTTGAACACCCCGGCGATCAGCGTGCCGAGGCCGTCGACACGCAGGCCGCGCGACATCGACTGCGCGTCGATAGGGCGTCCTGTCAGGTCACCCAGAGCCAGGAACATGCCGGCGGATTCGATCATCACGACGATCATCACGACGCTGAGCGTCAGGCCGGCGATCGGGTCGAAGGTCGGCATCCCGAACCTGAAGGGCGTCACCAGGGCGAACCAGTCGGTGCCGAGGACCTGGGTGAAATCCATCCGTCCGAGCAGGAACGACACGACGCAGCCCGCGACGATGCCGGCGAGCACGGAGACGTTGGCCAGGAAGCCGCTGGCGAAACGGGTGATCGTCAGGATGAACACCATCACGCCGGCGGCCATGACGAGGTGCAGCGGCTCACCGTAGCCCGGAAGCGTGTCCACCGAGGCACCCGCCGCCCAGTTCACGCCGACGCGCATCAGCGAGATGCCGATCATCAGGATGACCGTGCCGGTGACGACCGGCGGAAACAGCGGCAACAGCTTGCTGAAGAACGGCGCGAGGAGAATGGTGACCACGCCCGCCACGATCGTGGCTCCGAAGATGCCGGCGGCGCCCAGGTTCGGGTTGGCGGCCATGGCCGCCATGGGACCGACGGCAGCGAAGGTCACACCCATCATGACGGGTAACTTGATGCCGAAGAAGCGCCCGAGCCCCAAGGACTGGATCAAGGTCGTTATGCCAGCGACGAACAGGTCGGCGTTGACGAGCAGAGCCACCTGATCCGGCGGCAACTGCAGAGCCCGGCCGACGATCAGAGGCACCGCGACGGCGCCGGCATACATCACCAGGACATGCTGAAGACCCAGAGCGACGAGTTTCGGCGCGGGTAGAACCTCTTCCACCGGGTGAACGGAGTATCTCATGTCTGTCTCCCGACCCGGGTTCTTGCACAGATCTTTTGTTCGCCGACTCGCCGACTCGCGCATCGCCGATGACTGTGCGGCGCGCGCCACCGCGAAGCGATCCCCGTTTTGGCCAAACACCTTCAAAGCGGTTCGTTGAATGCGGGCGGCTTTCCGGTTGCGTCGGCGGCGGCGGGCGTGTTCGCCTTCGTGCCGTCCGGTCGTGCCGGACACGATCTATCGCGGAGGACGTTGCAGTGGGCCGTCTCTCAACACATGTCTTGGACACCACGACCGGCAAGCCGGCAGCCGGCGTCACGATCGTATTGCGGCGCTTGCGTTCGGATGGCGCGTCGGAGCGGCTCGCGGAGACCGTGACGAATTCCGATGGCCGGACCGACGCGCCGCTCCTCAGCGGTGACGCCCTCGCCGTCGGGACATACGAGCTCACCTTCCATATCGGGCCCTACTTCCGCGGGCGCGAAGAGCTTGGTCTGGCAGATCCGCCCTTCCTCGACGCGGTTCCGATCCGCTTCGGCATAGCGAGCCCGGATGGCCACTACCACGTCCCGCTTCTCGTATCGCCCTGGGCCTTTTCGACCTATCGCGGCAGCTGACGGCGGAGGGCGCGCATCGGCGACCCGGAGCGATCCAGTGGCAACCCTCAGGCCGGCCTCTCACGCCACGTCCCGGGACCATACCCTAGGTCGGATGCTTTCCGACGAGTGCGAGCTGCGCGGCGACATGGTCGCGCATGACCGCGTATGCCATATCCACGAACGTCTTTCCGCGTGCCGACAGCATCTTCCGCGAGGGATAGAGGATGCCGAGCGTCGCGGACAGCGGCGGCGTCTTCGGGAGAACCGTTACGAGCTGGCCGCTGGCGATATGGGAGGCCACCTCGAACAGGGGCTTCAGAGCGATGCCTTCCCCGGCCAACGCCCAATTCGTCAAGGTTTCGCCGTCATCGACATCGATATGGCCGGACACCGGGAGGGTCAAAGTCTTGCCCCGATCGGTCAGCGTCCAGCGAAATTGCTCGGAGCCTGGAAACCGCAGCAGAAGACAATCGTGGCGCAGAAGGTCGGCGGGCTCGTCGAGGGGCGGGCTTCGTTCGAGATACGAGGGTGCGGCGCATAGGACGCGCTCGACACCCGCGACCTTTCGCAGGGTGAAGCTGGAATCCCGCATCTGCGAGAGCCGGACCGCCACATCGACGGCCTCCTGGACGAGATCCAGCAGGTGATCGGAAAGCCTGAGATGCACGTCGGCTTCCTGATGGCGCTCGCGGAAGCGGGGAATCAGCGGTGCGATGACGCGTCGGCCCAGGCCGAGCGGAGCCGTCACCTTGAGCGTTCCGCGCGGCGTCGCACCCGCCGCCTCCACGCACTTCTCCGCCCGCTCGACGGCTGCGGTGATGTCGAGGCAGCGGTCGTAGAAGATGCGGCCCGCTTCGGTGAGACTCATCCGACGCGTGGTGCGTGTCAGAAGAAGGCATCCGAGATGCTTCTCCAGATTTTGGATCCGGTAGCTGATCACGGACGGTGACAGTCGCAGGTCTCGGCCGGCCGCCGAGAAACTGCCCGTGTCCGCCGAACGCATGAAGATGCGAATGCTTTCCAGCAAAATCATCCGGCGTTGATCGACGAAAAGTCCGGACGATGCCAACGAAAAAATTCAAACCTTCGATCAGACCGCCGAAGACGGATGACAAGAGGTTGAGCAGCACCCGACCTTAGCGAACTACCGGTTGAACTGCTCCATCCACCCGTCCGTCGATGGGATCGTGCGGATGTCGGCCCCGAGTTCCGCGATCGGGATGGCCTTCCGCGCCCTGCGGCGTCATCGACGCCAGGGCTCGGACGACGAGACCGTGAGCAACGCGGGATACGCTTGGCAGCTCTGGTCCGAAGTCCTGAACAGCCCGGCCAACATCGAGATCGGCATCACGGTCGCCTCGGTCGGGCGCGCGAACGGCGCCAGCGCGTCGAGCGCCTATCTCGGCTCGTATAACGGGCTGAACCTGTACCAGGGCGGCGCCGGCCGCGAGTTGGCCGCCGGGATCGACGTGACGGGCGCGAACCCCGACATCGTCATCAACCTCGACCCCGCCTACGTGCGGAACGAGCTCTGGCTCGACCCGACGCCCGGCGCCGCGCCCGTCATCCCGACGACGCGCACCGACGCGGTCTCGGTCCTCGTGCACGAGATCGGCCACGGCCTCGGGTTCAACGGCTGGCGGGACGGGACGACCGGGGCCTTGCCCGGGAACTACCTCGATACCTTCGACCTGCAGGTCGGCAATCCGGGCGGCGGCCCGGTCTTCAACGGTCCGACGGCGACCGCGGTCTTCGGCGGCGCGGTCCCGCTGACGCTCGGCAATTACGGCCATTACGGCAACGTCAGCGAGCCGCCCGGCACCAATCCGCTCGCGGGCTTGATGAACGGCGTCGCCTACTACCGCGGGACGCGGTACGCGATCAGCGATCTCGACCTCGCCATCCTCACCGATGTCGGCGACCCGATCCTGGTGCGGCGCGCCGGGACGGCGGGCGACGATGCCATCGTGGACGGCGTGCTGGCCTCGGAGATCGTCGCCGGCCAGGGCAACGACGCCGTGCGGGCGGGCAGCGGCAACGACATCGTCTACGGCAACCAGGGCGCCGACCTGATCTACGGCAACCAGGGCGACGACCGGCTCTTCGGCGGCCAGGACAACGACGCCGTCTTCGGCGGCCAGGGTGCGGACATCGTCTACGGCAATTTCGGCGCCGACGTGGTCTACGGGAACTTCGGCGACGACGCGCTCTACGGCGGCCAGGGCGACGACGTGCTCTACGGCGGGCAGGGCAACGACATCCTGTTCGGCAATCTCGGCGACGACGTGCTCTACGGCAATCTCGGAGCCGACCGCTTCGTCTTCGGGGTCAATTCCGGCCGGGATCTCGTCGTCGGCTTCGACCAGGGCCAGGGCGACCGGCTGCTCCTCAACGGGCAGGGTTACACGCTCGGCACGTCCGGGGCCGGCAACGCGCTGCTCGTCCTCGCGGGCGGCGGATCTGTCGAGCTGGCCGGGATCGCGGCCGCCGCCTTCAGCGGCGGCGCCTACCTGGCCTGAGGGGACGCAAGCCCCTTATCCCTGAGGGATCTGGGCGATCCGGATGTTGTTCGTGTTGCCGGGCACCGCGAAGGGAATGCCGGCGGTGATCAGAACGAGGTCGTTCGCCCGGGCGAAGTCCTCGCGGGTGGCGTGCGCGGTCGCGTTCGCCACCATCTCCTCGTAGGTATCGACCTCGGCCGACTGGAGGCTGTGGGTGCCCCAGAGCAGGCTCAGGCGTCGCGAGGTGCCGAGATCGGGCGTGAGCGCCAGGATCGGCACCGCCGGACGCCGTCGCGCGATCCGGGCGGCCGTCGTGCCGCTGAGCGTGTAGGCCACGATCGCGGCCGCGCCGACCGCCTCGGCGAGGTCCGCCGTGGCGGTCGCGACGGCGTGGGGCGGCGTCTCCTCCTCGCCGGGCTCGGAGGCCGCGATCAGCGAGCGGTAGAGCTTGTGCTGCTCGGTGCGGCGGATGATCCGGTCCATCATCGCCACCGCCTCGACCGGGTACCGGCCCGTCGCCGACTCGGCCGAGAGCATCACGGCGTCGGCGCCGTCGTAGATCGCGGTCGCCACGTCCGAGGCCTCGGCCCGGGTGGGCGTGGGTGCGGCCACCATCGAGTCGAGCATCTGGGTCGCCACCACCACGGGCTTCACGGCGAGCCGGCAGGCCCGGATCAGCTCCTTCTGGCGGCCCGGCACGTCCTCATGCGGGATCTCGACGCCGAGATCGCCGCGCGCCACCATCACGGCGTCCGAGAGGCGGACGATATCCTCGATCCGCTCCAGCGCCTGCGGCTTCTCGACCTTGGTCATGATCCCGGCCCGGTCCCCGACGAGGCCGCGCGCCTCGATGAGATCGGCGGGCTTCTGCACGAAGGAGAGCGCCACCCAATCTACGCCGAGGTCGAGCCCGAAGGCGAGGTCGGCCCGGTCCTTTGCGGTCAGCGGCGAGAGGTCGAGCATCGTGCCCGGCAAGTTCACGCCCTTGCGGTTCTGGATCGTGCCGCCGATCACAACCTCGGCCTCGAGCGCCTCGGCCTCGATCCCGACGACGCGCACCCGCACGCGGCCGTCGTCGATGAGGAGTTCCTGGCCGGGCACGACCGCCGCGAAGATCTCGCGGTGCGGCAACGGGATAGCACGGCGGTCGCCCTCCATCCCCGAGAGGACGAAGCGCAGCACCTCGCCGGGCACGACGTCGAGGCGCCCGCCCTGCACGGTGCCGACCCGGATCTTCGGCCCCTGCAGGTCCTGCAGGATCGCGATGGGCCGCCCGACCTCGGCCTCGAGCGCGCGGATCGCGGCGTGGACCGTCCGGTGGTCGTCCTGTGTGCCGTGGCTGAAGTTCAGCCGGAAGGTGTCGACTCCGGCCAGGAACAGGGCCTTCAGCGTCTCGGGCCGGCTGCTCGCCGGGCCGACGGTGGCGACGATCTTGGCGTGGCGGTGACGGCGCATGCGGTGCTCGGCCGGGACGGCCGCCTCTGCGGGCGCGAATCAGGACCGCGCGGACCCCGCCCACCTTGGTGAGGTGCGGCCGGAACGCAATGGCGGGGGGCCGGGCCGGCCCGCGCCGCTCACCCCCCGCCGCCCAGTCCCACCAGGGTGAGCGGCAGGCCGCAGGCCGCGTCGAGGGGCTGGGGCCGGCCCAGCAGGTAGCCCTGCACGCGGGTGACGCCGATCTCCTTCAGCACCGCGTACTCGCCCCAGGTCTCGACGCCCTCCGCCACAACCTCCGACCCGATGCGCCGGCCGTAGATCGTCAGGGCGTCGGCGAGCGCGCGGCGGGCGGAATCGCCGTCAATCCCCGCGATGAGACTGCGGTCGAGCTTGATCAGTTCGGGCGCGAGGTCGAGCACGTGCCGGAAGGTCGCGTGGCCCGCCCCGACGTCGTCGATGGCGAGCCGCAGGCCGCGCGCCCGCAGGGGCGCCAGCGCCGCGCGCAGCGCCGCGTAGCAGGGCACCTCGGCGTGCTCCGTCAGCTCGACCACGACCCGCCGGAGAGGGGCCCCCTCGAACATGCGGGCGAAAGCCGGGCTCAGCACGCTCGACGGCGAGAGATTGAGGGTGAGCTTGATCGAGGGGTCGATCCGCTCCAGGCCCCGCAGCGCCAGCGCCGCCGCCAGGAATTCCAGCTCCTCCAACAGCCCGACCTCGGCGGCCTCGGCGAACCAGAGGTCCGGCGCGCGCTCCGGCGCCGCGCGAAAGCGCGAGAGCGCCTCGAACGCCATCAGGCGCCCGTCGCTCGTGCGGTAGACGGGCTGGTAGACGACGTCGATGGCCCGGCTCGCCAGGATGTCGGCGATGCGGGCGCGCCGCGCCTCCAGGTCGAGGCTGGCGCTGCGCTCCTTCTGGAGCACGGCCGAGACGACGTCGGCGCAGAGCCGCAGCACGTTGAGGTCCCGCCCGGTGAGGGTGCGGTCGGGCGTGAAGCTGAAGCAGCACAGGGTCCCGTAGGCGGTCCCGTCGGCGTAGCGGAGCGGGACGCTCAGATGCGCCCCCACCGGGAGCGCGTCCGTCGCCGACAGGCCGCGGGCGACCGGATCCTCGCGGGCATCCTGCAGCAGCCCGGGCATCAGGCCGGCCGCCACGTAGTGGCAGAAGCTCTGCCGGAGCGGGTCCGCCCCGCCGACCGCGATGGGATTGCGCAGTGTCTCACCATCGGTGAAGCGGAACACGCGGTCGTTCTCGGTGAACTCGGAAATGAATCCGATATCCATCGCAAGATGTCGCCGTACCGCCCTCAGAATGCTCTGAACCTGCTCACCGGAGCCACCGGGACCAACATCCAATATCGCACTGAGCGGCATGGAGCGCCTGAGCATCCAATCCGGACTTGGGCCAATGAACTATCGAGCGACGGCAAAGCAATCTCGGAGAACCTTGCCGGTCCGATGAAGAGAGACCGCATACCCCCCGCGGAATCAACCCCTACCCTATGGATCGCAACCCAGATCAACCCACCCTGCGACACCGTGGCCCAACCGGCCCGGCGGCCCGCGGCCGCGGCCGATCGCACGACCGTTTCGAGGGGGACCCGGACAGGTAGCCGATCGCAGGTGTGAACAACCATAGGTTTTGGTGGACAACGCCTTTCCGGATCCGGCGCAACGCTACGCATCGCAGTCAGACTCCGCTTACCTCGCAGGTGGGGGCAATAACGAGCGTATCCAAGCTCTTTCAGGGCGCAGGATCGTTCATTGGATGTAAAAGATGCGCCGCTATCCCGCACGTCTTCTGCGCTCTAGGCATGCGCGTGCGGCCACGTCCGTTCGGATCTGGCCGAAACCTTCCGATTCCGTCGAGGTCGGTAGGAACTTTACGCTTCCTGTTTCAGCCGATCCGTCACCTCCGCTCCTGTCGGGGGCGCAGCGGCAATGCGTCGACGACGTCGCCGCGCGGCTCGACGCGGTCGCGGCCGACCTCGGGGCGGCGGACGGGCCCGAGGCACATGCGCGCCTCGCGGACCGGACGATCGAGGTCCTGCGGGGGCTGCGCGACGAGGCCGGGCCGGCGGACTGGGCCGCGGTGGCGGTGCCGGCCGTGCGGGCCCACCCGCTCGGGGCGCTGATGCAGGCCTGCCCGCTGACCCGCCACGCCTTCGCGCGACCGCGCGGCTATCCCGGCGATGCGGGCCTGCTCGACCTGATCTACCGCCACCCCGACGCCGACGCCGCGGTGGCGGCCGCGAGCGCGGCCGGCCGTGCGGCCTACGCGGTCACCGCCGGGACGGCGCCCTGCGCGGCCGTGCGGGAGCGCCGCCGGATCCTGGCCGGAGCGATCGACAGGGCGGCCGTGGAGCGGCCCGGCGCCGCGGTGCTGGCGGTGGCCTGCGGACATCTGCGGGAGGCCGAGATCAGCGCGGCCCTGCGGGAGGGCCGCATCGCGCGGCTGCTCGCCACGGACCAGGACCGGGCGAGCCTCGCGCTGGTGGCCGGGCGCGCCCGCGACCTCTCGCCGGCCATCGCGGCGCGCCGGCTCAGCGTGCGCGACTTCATCGCCGCCAGGGCGACGACGGAGGCCGAGATCGGTCGCTTCGACCTCGTCTACGCGGCGGGCCTCTACGACTACCTCGACGACCGGATCGCCGCCCGGCTGACGCGCCGGCTGTTCGGGCTGCTGCGGCCGGGCGGGCGGCTGCTCGTCGGGAACTTCCTCACGGGCCTGCGCGAGGAGGCCTACATGGACGCCGTGATGGACTGGCAGCTCCTCTACCGCGGCGAGGCGCAGATCCGGGCCTTCGCGGCCGAGATCTCGGAGGTGGATCTCGCGGGGCAGCGCTACTTCGCGGATTCGGGCGGCTGCGTCGGCTATCTGGAGCTGGAGCGTGCCTGAGCGGGTCCCGCCTCAGGCCGAGAGCGAGCGGGCCGGTGCCTCCTCCCGCTCGCGCAGGAAAGCCTGGAACGCCTCGGCCGGCATCGGCCGGCCGAGGCGGTAGCCCTGCAGCATGTCGACCGGCCGCGCCGCCAGGAAGGCGCGCTGGGCGTCGGTCTCGACGCCCTCGACCACGGTGGCGGGGCCGGCGTTGCGCACGAGGCCGAGGATGTCCTCCAGCATCCGGGCACCCTGCGGGGTCTCGGCCGCGTGCAGGAAGGAGCGGTCGATCTTGACGACGTCGAAGGGCAGGCTGCGCAGGCAGGAGAGCCCGGCGAAGCCCGTGCCGAAATCGTCGAGCCAGAGCTTCACCCCGAGGTCGCGCAGCTCGGCCAGCCCCTGCATCACCGCGTCCTGGGTCTCGATCTCGTGCCCCTCGGTCACCTCGACGGCGACGCGGCCGGCCGCGATCCCGGTCTCGGCCAGGATCCCGGCCACCGCGAGCGCGAAGCCCGGCACCCGGAACTGCGCCGCCGAGACGTTGACGCTGACCCGCCGCAGGCCCGCTCCGACGAGCGCCTCGCGGCAGGCGGTGCGCACCGCCCATTTGCCGAGCTCGACGATGGCGCCGGTGCGCTCGGCCACCGGGATGAACACGGCCGGCGAGACCGGCGCGCCGTCGGGCGCGGTCAGCCGCATCAGGGCCTCGGCCGCCACCACCGCGCCGGTGCGCGCGTCGAGGATCGGCTGGTAGACCAGGGAGACCCGGTCCTGCGCGAGCGCGGTGCGCACGAGGTCGGCCACGCTCTCGTAGAGTCCGAGCTGCCCCGGGTCGTCCCGGTCGAACACCCGCACGCAGTTCCGGTCGCTCGCCTTGGCGGCGTAGAGGGCGCGGTCGGCTTCCGTCACGAGGCGCTCGACCTTGTTGCCGGCGACATCCGCGCTGAAGGCGGCGCCGACGCTGACGGTGATCGTCTCGCAGCGGTCCGGGCGCTGGCAGTGGGGGAGGCACAGGATCTCGATCGCGCCGCGGATCGCCTCGGCGATCCCCGCCATCTGCCGCCGGCTCTCGGAGCGGGCCAGCACGATGAACTCCTCGCCTCCGAAGCGGCCGACGATGCAGCCCCGCTCCGCCGCGACGCGCTCCAGCGCGGCGGCGACCGCGACGAGGCAGCGGTCGCCCTCCTGGTGGCCGTAATGGTCGTTGAAGAGCTTGAAATAGTCGATGTCGATCAGGACGACGCCGAAGCCGTGGCCGCGCCCCTGCCACGCCTCCCAGTGGGCGCGCAGGGCCTCGTCGATCGCCCGGCGGTTGGCGAGCCCCGTCATCGCGTCGGTGGTGGAGAGACGCAGGAGCGCCGCGCCGCGCTCGACCACCTCCTCCTGCTGCAGCTCGGCCCGGACCGCGTTGAGGAAGACCCGGTAGCGCTCGCGGTTGAGCTTCCAGTTGACGTAGAGCGTCAGCACGTAGGTCGAGAGGTAGAGCGTGCCGACCGCGACCGCGTACTCGTAGCTGACCGGGAAAACCGTCGCGAGGGCGCCGAGGAAGCTCGCGGCGATCACGCCCGAGGTGACCAGCGCCAGCCGGAAGCCGAAATTGAAGAACAGGTTCGAGACCATCATGAAGATGATCCCGAAGGTCATGTAGTACGACGCGCTGAGGTGGTGATGGCTGTAGCTGGAGAGCCAGAGCCAGGTCGCGTAGCCGACGACCACGGCCGCCGCGCATTGCCGGTCGATCAGGGGCAGCGGCACGCCCCGCCCGATCCGGAGCTCCATCCCGACGATGAAGCCGAGGCCGATCGCGAGGCGCGCGGCCGCCGTGTAGAGGAGGACGTCGCCGATCAGCACCGCGTCGGTGACCGCGAACAGCATGTAGAGGATGCCGACGATCCAGACGGCGACGCGCACGTCCCGCCGCTGCGCCTCGCCCAGGCGCTCGACGTAGAGCGCGCGCAGGGTCGCCGAGCGCGGCTCGTGCCAGCGTTTGGTGAGTTCGCCGTCGATCTGGGCCGCGAGGCTGGGCTGCATGCTGGGATCCGTCTGCACGCCCTGATTGAGAGGCGGCGGGCTTTCGGAAGGGTGAAACCGATACCGAAAGTTGCAGACGTTTCCGCACTCGCCCCCAGCCAGTCCCGCGGCCTGCCGCCGGACCCGCCCCCGCCGGGCCTCACACGACCTCCTGTACCTGAGGCCAGGCCGTGCTTTGATACGGCCTGGCCTCAGGTACAGGGAGGCCGGCAAGCCGGCCAAGGTCGCCACGGGGCGCAGGCTCATCGTCCTGGCCAACGCCCTCGTCCGAGAGGACAAAACCTTCCCCCAAAGCGACATCCGCGCTTGACCCGCAATACAGTCGCCGGTCGATCGGTTCGGGCGCGTGCGGGGAGCCGCGCCGCGCCCCCTCTCCCAGAGGGAGAGGGTTGGGGTGAGGGGTATGACGCTTCAGAACAGCGCTCGGCATCGACGCGCGTTCAGGGCGCCGCTTCGTATGGCAGCGTCATACCCCTCACCCGGCTTTCTGCGAAAGCAGACCTCTCCCTTTGGGAGAGGGGACCCGCGCTTCGTTTCGAGACGATGCCTCGAACCGAAGCCATCAACCGGAAGCGGTGTCAGTGCACGGATGGACGGCTGCGGGCGGTGCGGCCGCGCCCCGATCCGCGGGGCCGCTTGCGGGCCGGCGGCGCGTCGGGCTCGAGTTCGGTGAAGGGCACGGTGAAGAGCGGCCGGTGCTCGGCGTCCTGCACGCTGAAGCGGTAGCGGGTGAGCTGGGGATTGCGGGCGCAGTCCGCGTGCGAGGTGAAGCCCGCGCCGTGGCGGGCGAGGTCGAGGGCCGCCGCGTCGTCGGCGCAGTCGAGCCCCTGGTAATCGAGGCAGACGAGGCCGGATCCGGACCGGACGTCGAAGAAGTACCGTGGCATGGAGCGCTCCCTCCTGGCCCCCGGGCGGGCCGGATTCTGTCGCCGGCTCTCGCGAAGCCCCACTCTGCCCACGTCCGGGGCGGCTGTCACGCCGCAGCGCGGCAGGCACCGCGCAGGTTCGCGCGGCCCAGACGGCCTCGTCCTCACCCGATCGCTCAGGTCGAGACGAAGCAACGTCACGGATCCGCACCGTGCCGGGCCGTTTCCGTGGATCCGGCGTGCCGGATCCACTGGGCCATTTGCCTCGACGGAAGGGCGAATGCGGGCAGCCCCGCGATCTGAGCTACGTCTGAGCTACGTCTCTGCTCGAGATCTCGTCGATGTGCGGCCGTCCTGGCCCGCTTCTTGCTGATGGCGCCCGGGCTCTGTCCGGCCGCGCGGCCACCGGGTCCGCACGCCGAACAGCCGCCCGAACGAGAGATCCTGATGCACCGCACGCCGCTGACACGCCGATCGGTTCTGGCCGGGGGCGCGGCCCTCGCCGCCCTGGGCCCGACCGGCCGGGCCCTGGCGCGGGACGGGGCCGGGGCGGCTCCCTCCGGGAGCCTGACCTACGGCATCTCGATGACCGACCTGCCCCTCACCACCGGCCAGCCGGATCGGGGCGCGGGCGGCTACCAGTTCACGGGGCTCACCCTCTACGACCCGCTGGTCGCCTGGGAACTCGACGTGGCGGACCGGCCGGGCAAGATGGTGCCGGGGCTCGCGACCGCCTGGGAGAGCGATCCGGCCGACCGGAAGAACTGGACCTTCCGCCTGCGCGAGGGCGTGACCTTCCACGACGGCTCGCCCTTCGACGCCGACGCGGTGATCTGGAACTTCGACAAGGTGCTCAACAAGGAGGCGCCGCACTTCGACCAGCGCCAGGCGGCGCAGGTGCGCCCGCGCCTGCCGGGCGTGGCGAGCTACAGGAAGCTCGACGCCGCGACCGTGCAGGTGACGACGAAGAGCGTCGACAGCCTGTTCCCCTACCAGATGCTCTGGTTCCTGATCTCCTCGCCCGCGCAGTACGAGCGGGTCGGGCGCGACTGGGCGAAGTTCGCCTTCCAGCCCTCGGGCACCGGTCCCTACAAGCTGGCGGGCCTCACCCCCCGGGTGCGGGCCGAGTTCGTGCCGAACGAGCGCTACTGGAACCCGAAGCGCATGCCGAAGCTCGCCAAGCTCACGCTCGCCTGCGTGCCGGAGGATCTGGCCCGGGTGAACGCGCTCCTCTCCGGCAACGTCGACTTGATCGAGCTGCCCGCTCCCGACGCGGTGCCGCGCCTGAAGGCCGCCGGCATGCGGGTGGTGGGCAACGACACGCCCCACGTCTGGAACTACCACCTCTCGATGGCGGAGGGCTCGCCCTGGCGGGACCTGCGCCTGCGCCGCGCCGCCAACCTCGCGGTCGATCGCGAGGGCGTGGTGCAGCTGATGGGCGGGCTCGCCGCGCCGGCCACCGGCCAGGTGCAGCCGTCGAGCCCCTGGTTCGGCAACCCGAGCTTCAAGATCCGGACCGACATGGACGAGGCCCGCAAGCTCGTGGAGGCGGCGGGCTACTCGGTGAAGAACCCGCTCAAGACCACCTTCGTCATCCCGACCGGCGGCACCGGGCAGATGCTGAGCCTGCCGATCAACGAGTTCATCCAGCAGAGCTGGGCGGAGGTGGGCATCCAGGTGGCGTTCCGCACCGTGGAGCTGGAGGTGGCCTATACGGGGTGGCGCCAGGGTGCCACGGACCCGAGCCTGAAGGACGTCTCGGGCGGCAACATCGCCTACGTCACCTCGGACCCGTTCTACGCGATGCTGCGCTTCTACGATTCGCGCCAGATCGCCCCGAACGGCGTGAACTGGAGCCATTACCGCAACAGCGAGGTCGATGCGCTCTGCGACCGGATCCGCAACAGCCTCGACACGGCCGAGCAGGACCGGCTGCTCGCCCGGATGCACGAGATCGTGGTGGACGACGCGGTCCAGGTCTGGGTGGTGCACGACACCAACCCGCACGCGCTCTCGCCGCGGGTGAAGGGCTACACCCAGGCCCAGCACTGGTTCCAGGACCTGACGACGCTCGCCTGAGGATGCGGGATCCCGAAGGGTGAGAACCCTTCGGCGGGGCCTCGGGGCAGAGCCCCGAGTCTCGGCCCCGAGCCTTGACCCGGCCGGACGTTTCCGCCCAACGAGGGCGCCCCTGGTCCGCCGGAGCGCCGACGTGAGCAACCGCTACGGCCTGGAGATCCGCTCGGCCTCGGCCGCCGACGCCCCCGGCCTCGCCGAGTTGCTGGGCGCCTGCGGCATCGCGATCCCGCCGCGCGCGCTCGCCCTGCGGATCGAGGCCCTGCGCCAGGAAGGCGGCAGCGCGCTCCTCGCCCTGGCCTGGGGACCGCCGAGCGGGCTCATCGTACTGCACTGGCACGCGACGCTCGTGGACGCGCACCCGGTCGCGGTCGTCAGCACGCTCGCGGTCGCGCCGGAGGAGCGCCGCCAGGGCATCGGCCGCCTGCTGCTCAAGGCCGGCGCCCAGGCCGCGCGCTCTGCCGGCTGCGGCGTGCTGCGCCTCGACGCCGGACCGGAGCCGGCGGCGGCCAGCCTGCGCGGCTTCTGTGCGGCGACCGGCTTCGCCGAGACCGCCGCCCGCTACGAGCGTCCGCTGCGCAAGCGGAGCTGAAGGGGCTGCGGCATCGCGGCCCGGGGCCGAACCCGAGGCCGGCCCGCTCGTTCTCGCACCATGTCAGAGCCCCATCCCGATCCGATCGTCGAGGCCCGCCACCGCGAGCTGGCCGTCGAGCACCTGCTCTTCGGCACGATCCGGCATCTCGCCGAGCGCGACCCCGCCCTCCTCGACGCGCTCGACGGGAGCCTCGACCACCTCTGGGACAAGGCCGACGACGGCAGCCGCGACGACGCGGCGGTGCGCGCGGTCGCCCGGCGCTTCGTCCGCAGCCTGCGGCGCGAGCGTTGAGGCGCGGGCACCCGATCGCGTAGAGCGGGGTGCCGCCGCCGGGATCCCGCACATGACCCTCAAGACGACCTTCGTCGTGCAGACCTTCGTGATGAAGCGCAACCGTCTGACGCCGGGCGACCGCGAGGTCACGGGCACCGAGAGCGGCGCGCTCAAGAAGGCGCAGGCCATGGCCGCGCGCCTGCCCGGCACCGCGGCTCTGCGGGTGGTCGCCGACGACGAGACCGGCGAGGTCGAGAGCATCGCGATCCTCGAGAGCTTCGGCGCGGTGCCCGACGATTTCGCCGACAGCCTCGTGGGCGGGTAGGCGGATCGCCGTACGGCCGGACTTCAGGCCTCCGCAGCGTCGAGGCTCGGCTCCGTCCTCGGCACGGCGAGGCCCATATGGCGGAAGGCCTGCGGTGTGAGGACGCGGCCGCGGGGGGTGCGCTGCACGAAGCCCTGCTGGATGAGGTAGGGCTCGATGATGTCCTCGATGGCGTCGCGCGGCTCCGACAGGGCCGCCGCGATCGTCTCGATGCCGACCGGCC